>CAJDUP010000042.1_pt1 | contig 29649 bp, 28 predicted proteins | sample 7391181 | NCBI WGS metagenome assembly CAJDUP01 (sample SAMEA7055690, study PRJEB34461) | soil metagenome | biome: terrestrial ecosystem; feature: Peninsula; material: soil | place: Antarctica | collected 2016
CGCACAACCTGATAGCTGAACAACCGAACAACTGAACAACTAAGTAACTGAACAACTGAACAGAACAGCAAATTCAATACAGCGATTCACAGCAGTACAAGCCAGGCGGCGCAGGAGGTGACCCCATGATCGGTTACATTCTGCGCCGCCTGCTCCAATCAGTCGCGGTGGTGATCGTGGTGACGGTCATCGTCTTCCTGCTGCTTCAGGCGTTGCCTGGCGGTGCGGCGCACGCCATCCTGGGGCCACGCGCAACTCCCGCCCAGATCGCCACGTTCAACGAGCAGAACGGTCTCAACCAGCCGCTGATCCTGCAGTACTTCCACGACCTCGGCAATTGGGTCACCGGAAACTTCGGGTTCTCCTACAAGCTCAACCAGTCGGTTTCGTCGCTCTTGTGGGAGCGCTTGCCGAAGACCCTCATTCTCAGCGGGCTGGCTCTTCTGCTGACCGTGATCGTCGCCATCCCGATCGGCATCATTCAGGCGGTCCGGCGCAACCGCACCTTCGACTACATCGCAACCGCGCTGTCCTTCATCTTCTACGCCGCACCCACCTTCTTCATCGGCCTGGTTCTGATCGACTGGTTCTCCCAGAAGCTGCCCTGGTTCCCGCCGGAGGCCCCACAATCCGACGGGATCATTCCAATCTTTCAGGACTTCGACGCGATGGTCCTGCCGATCGTCACCCTGGCGCTGCTCAGCATCGCCGGATTCTCCCGCTACATGCGCTCGTCCGTGCTCGACAATGTCAACCAGGACTATGTGCGCACCGCACGAGCCAAGGGCGCCTCCGAGACGCGCATCCTGACCCGGCACGTGCTGCGCAACGCGTTGATCCCGATCATCACCCTGCTCGGCCTCTCCCTACCGGCGCTGTTCGCCGGCGCCCTGATCACCGAGTCGATCTTCAACTTTCCCGGCATGGGGCTGCTGTTCTGGAACGCCGCCCAACAGTCCGACTATCCGATCGAGCTGGGTGTTGTGATCATCACCGCGTTCGCCACCGTGATCGGAAACCTGATCGCCGACGTATCGTTGGCGGCCATCGACCCCCGGGTGCAACTATGACCTTCAGCATTGATCCCGCCGAGAGCCCCGACGACACCGACATGAACGTGTCGAATCCGCTCCATCCCGGTGAGCCCGGTGAACTGGCGGAGGTGGTCGCGCTGCCCACCGGGTTGCCGGTCGGCAAGCCGCGCAGCATGTTCCAGCTCGGCCTCGAGGTATTCGTGCAGAACCGGCTCGCAATCGTCGGAGTCGTCGTGCTCGTCCTCGCGGTCGCCTTCTGCTTTCTCGGCCCGCTGGTCTACCCGACGGACCAGGTCAACGTGAACCTTGCAATCGTCGACCTGCCGCCCGGGCCCGGGCACCCCCTCGGAACCGACGCGGCAGGGTACGACCAGCTGGGGCGCATGATGGTCGGTGGCCAGACCTCCCTCGTCGTCGGATTCGCCGCCGCCGCGATCGCAACGGTCATCGGAACCCTGTGGGGCGCGATCGCCGGATTCTTCGGCGGCGTCATCGATGGCTTCATGATGCGCATCGTTGATGCGATCCTGTCGATCCCGATCCTGTTCCTACTGCTCTTCCTCGTCACCATCGTGCAGCCGAGCGTACCCGTGATGATCTTCGTGTTGGGGTTGACCGCCTGGCTGATTCCCGCCCGACTGGTGCGCGGCGAATCTCTCACCATTCGGGTGCGCGAATATGTGCAGGCGGTCACGGTGATGGGCGGATCCAGTTGGCGCTCAGTGCTTCGGCACATCATGCCGAACGTGATCGGCACTGTGATCGTGAACGCCACCTTCCAGGTCGCCGACGCGATCCTGCTGGTCGCCTATCTGGGCTACCTCGGGCTGGGCATCGCACCGCCGGCCACAGACTGGGGCGGCATGCTCAGCGACGGTACCCAGAACCTCTTCACCAATTACTGGTGGCTGATCTACCCGCCCGGGCTCGCGATCATCATCGTCGTGGTCGCGGTGAACCTGGTCGGCGATGGCCTGCGCGACTCAGTCGAAGTACGGTTGCAGCGCCGCTGACGTTTGCATCGGCACCCCAGCGGTCTAGCATCCGATACTAAGGAGGGAAAAGGGTATGCCACTCTTGGAAATCCGCGGGCTCAGCACGGACATCCGCCTGAGCAGGTCGACGGTGCATGCCCTCGACGAGGTGTCGCTCACCGTCGAACCGGGCGAGACGCTCGGTCTGGTGGGCGAGTCGGGCAGCGGCAAGACAATGACGGCGTTGTCGATCGAACGTTTGCTTCCCTCAGGCGGCGAAATCGTGGGCGGTGAGATCTGGTTCGACGGCGTGGACCTGGCCGCCGCCTCCGAGCAGTCGATGCGATCCATCCGCGGCGGCGACATCGGCATGATCTTCCAAGACCCGATGACCAGCCTGAATCCGGTGCAGACCATCGGCGAACAAGTCGGCGAACCGTTGGTGCTGCACCGTGGGATGTCCGGCAGCGCAGTCCACACCGCGGTTCGCGCAATGTTCGAACTGGTCGGCCTGCCGTCGACAGAGCGCAGCCTGAACACCTACCCACACCAGATGTCAGGCGGCCAACGCCAACGTGTGATGATCGCGATGGCGCTGATCTGCGAACCCAAATTGCTGATCGCCGATGAACCCACCACAGCACTCGATGTGACCGTGCAGAAGCAGATCCTCGAACTGATCGACCGGCTGCGGGTGGAACGCAACATGGCGATGATCCTGGTCACCCATGATCTCGGCGTGATCGCCGGACGCGCAGACCGGGTCTCTGTCATGTACGCGGGCAAGATCGCCGAGATGGCTTCGACCACGACCTTGTTCGCGTGGCCCAGACACCGCTACACCGAGGCTCTGTTCGAAGCCCTTCCCGAGCGGGCCGCGGGCACCGGGATGGAGCTGTACTCGATTCCTGGTCTGCCGCCCGACCTGGTGTCTCCCCCGCCTGCGTGCCGCTTCGCACCCCGTTGCCGATTCGCCATTGATCGCTGTCGCACGATCGTGCCCGACATGGAGGCGGTACCAGACGACACGTTGACCGAACCGGGCTCCGTGCAGGAGTTCGCCTGCTTCGTGCCCTGCACAGGACCGCTTCTCTCGGCCGATGAACTCGTCGCTCGGCATGAGCTCGACACACGTCCGGTCGACGTGGCCGATCGCGCCTGGGTGGCCCCCACCACCGAAGTGCCGGAAGACGGCGTCACGCTCCTGCGCACCGAGGACCTGGTCAAAGACTTCCCGGTCACGGCCGGTGCCATCACTCGGCGGCGGGTCGGAGCGATCAGCGCTGTCGCCGGGGTGAGCATCTCCATCGGGCGCGGGCAGACGCTCGGGCTGGTCGGCGAATCGGGCTGCGGCAAGACGACTCTGGGTCGCCTGGTGGTGGGGTTGGAGAAGCCCAGCAGCGGTTCTGTCCTTTTTCGCGGGCGCCGGGTACAGATGCTACGCGGCGCCGAAGCTCGGGAGGGCCGGCGCAACATCCAGTTCATGTTCCAGGACTCCTACGCGTCGCTCGATCCCCGGATGCGTGTGCGAAGCGTGTTGCGTGAACCGCTGGAGATCCAGCACGTCGGCAATTCCCGCGACCGGAACACGCGAGTCGATGAATTGCTCGACGCCGTCGGCCTGCCACGCAGCGCGGCCGAGAGGTACCCGCACGAGTTCTCAGGCGGACAGCGCCAACGCATCGGCCTGGCCCGCGCCCTCGCCCTGCAACCCGCCCTGATTGTCGCCGACGAGCCAGTCTCGGCCCTGGACGTCTCCATCCAGGCGCAGGTGCTCAACCTGATGAAGGAGCTGCAACGAGACCGTGAGCTCGCCTACCTGTTCATCAGCCACGACCTCTCGGTGGTGCGCTACCTCAGCGACATGATCGCCGTCATGTATCTCGGCAAACTGGTGGAGATCGGCCCGGCCGCCGACGTCTACGCCCGTCCGCAACACCACTACACTCGCGGCCTGATCGACACGATCCCGATCGCCGACCCGGCTGCCGAGCGCTCGAAAGCCAGACTCGGGGTGCGGGGGGAGCTCCCGAGCGCGATGAACCCACCCAGCGGCTGTCGGTTTCGCACACGCTGCCCGGCGGCGCAGGAGATCTGCGCACGAATCGAGCCACCACTGCAGGTCGGCGGGGGCGGCATTCGGCCCCATCCACTGCCCACGTCGAGCGGACCTGCCAGCCACCTGGTCGCCTGCCACTTCCCGCTGAACACCGAGGCGGTGGTGCACAAGACCGGACGGAAGGGCTCATGACCCGGCCCACGTCACCGCTTCGGTCGGTCGGAAGTGGGCCGGGAGCCAGATACGCTTGAGAGAATGAAATTCGCGCACGTCCTCAAACCAGCCACGCCCACGAGCGAACCCGGCGATTGGGGACCAATCCCCCACCTCGCGGTGATCAGGGATTTCGATGCGTTGATACTGGAAGAGTTCATGGATGACGCCCCCCGCGACCTCCAGGATCTGATTGAACAAGGCCCCGAGGCCCTGCGCCGTGTGAAGGCGATTGTCGAAAACGCCACCGCGAACCGCGTGGCTGGTACGCCGATGTCAGAACTCGGCAGCGCGTCTGCGGTGCTGCGACCACCGGTGATCCTCGCCATCGGCTTGAACTATGCCGCACATTCGGCGGAGCTCGCGCTGCGCGCCGACACCAAGCCGACCGTCTTCTCCCTCTGGCCCAATTCCCTCACCGGCCACGAGGCCGTCACCAGATGGCCCGCAAAACTCAGCACCAGCATCGACTATGAGGCGGAACTCGGCGTGATCATCGGTCGCCCCGCATCGAATGTTTCGGTCGCCCGGGCGCTCGACCACGTCTTCGGCTACACCGTGGTGAATGACATCACCGCCCGCGACATCGGGTTCACGCCAACAGGGCCGGTCGTCGTCACCGCCGACCAGATCCCCGACCCGCAAGACCTGTGGCTCACCACCAACCTGGACGGCAAGATCATGCAGGATGCCTCGACCGGGGACATGGTGCGCACGGTCGCCGAGGTGATCTCGTACCTGTCGCAATCGACAACGCTGATGCCCGGCACATTGATCTCAACCGGCAGCCCCGGCGGGGCCGGCTACTCGCGCGACCCCCAGGTATTCCTCGGTGACCACTCAACCGTGACCGTGACCATCGAAAGGATCGGCCAGCTGACCACCTACTGCCGGATGGTCTGACCGAAAATGCAGATGCCCCGGCGGCCGGGGCATCTTCACATTTTCGGTTGTTCCCTACTCGTCGGGGTGTTGGCTTTCACCGAGCTTCGCACCGACCGTGGGAACATCAGATTTCTCCAGGATCTTCGCGACCACTGGGTTGGCCATGGTCACAGTCTCAAGCCCGGAGAGCCGCGCCGGAGAGAGCAGCTCTGTGACCTGCTCGCGTGTCATCAACTCGGCTTCCACCACCATGTCGGCCACGTTTCCGCCGGTCAGCAGCGCGGTCTTCGCGATCGCCGCCGAGGCGGAGTAGCCGATGTAGGGGGTGAGCGCGGTGACCACGCCCACTGAGGAGCCGACCATGGCATCCAGCCGCTTCACGTTCGCGGTGATGCCATCGATGCAGTTGACGCGCAGCGTCCAGCAGGCTCCGGTCATCCAGGTGATCGATTGCAGGATCGAATGCGCGATCACCGGTTCGAACGCATTCAGCTGCAACTGGCCCGCCTCGGCCGCCATCGTGACGGTCATGTCGGCGCCGGCCACCGCATACGCGACCTGGCTGACAGCCTCGGGGATGACCGGGTTGACCTTGCCGGGCATGATGCTGGAACCGGCCTGCTTCGCGGGCAGGTTGATCTCGCCCAGCCCAGCCTGCGGGCCGCTGGACAGCAACCGCAGGTCGTTGCAGATCTTGGAGAGTTTGATCGCGCTGCGCTTCATCGCACCGCTGAACGACATGAAACTTCCCACATCGCTGGTGGCCTCCACGAGGTCAGGTGCGGTCTCGAGGTCGAGTCCGGTGATCTCGCGCAGGTGGCGAACGACCGTGGATGCGTAACGCGGGTCGGCGGTGATACCGGTACCGATCGCCGTCGCCCCGAGGTTGATCTCACTCATCAGCCAGATCGTCTCCTTCAGCCGGCTGTGATCCTCACCCAGCGTGGTCGCGAAACCGTGGAACTCCTGACCGAGGGTCATCGGCACGGCATCCTGCATCTGGGTGCGCCCCACCTTGAGGATGTGGGCGAACTCCTCAGACTTGGCGAGGAACGACTTGCGCAAGAGATCCAGTTCATCGAGGAACCGCTTGAGTGAATAGATCACCGACAGCTTCAACGCGGTCGGATACGCGTCGTTGGTGGACTGGCTGCGGTTGACGTCGTCGATCGGGTGGATGTACTGGTACTCGCCCTTGACGTGGCCGAGGATCTCGAGCGCCCGGTTGGCGATCACCTCGTTCGCGTTCATGTTGCTCGACGTACCCGCTCCGCCCTGGATCACGCCGACCGCGAATTCTTGGTGCAGATTACCGTCGATGATCTCCTGGCACGCAGCCTGAATGGCGTCGGACTTCTCCTGGGACAGGACTCCGATCTCGGCATTCGCCCGCGCTGCGGCCAGTTTCACCTGTGCCAGGGCGATGACCAGGTCGGGATAGACCGAGATGGGGCGTTTCGTGATGGGGAAGTTATCCATCGCCCGCTGGGTGTGTACTCCGTAATAGGCGTCCACCGGCACCTCAAGGGGGCCAAGGGAGTCGCTTTCGACTCGAACGGTGGGAGTTGATTCTTCGGACACGCTAGTAGACACGTATGGCTCCGTTGCCTGCTCGGGGGCGATAGCTCAATGCTCTGACGAGTACCGAGTCTATCGCACCGCGAGGCCCACCATCCGAGCGCTGGAGCTCACGGTGAGCCACCCGGTCAGGCCGCCGGGCAACGAACCGAGTCTCGGGGCATCCGGTCAGCTGAGGCGGCGGAGCACCCTGCGGATCAGCTTCTCCTTGCCCTCGGTGAACGGCGGATAGATCAGCTGCAGCGTGTCTGGGGTGAGTCGTTTGCTCAGCACCGCCTTGCGGTGGCTGAACGTGTCCAGCGACCATTCGCCGTGGTATGCGCCCATTCCCGATTCACCGACACCGCCGAAGGGCAGCCCCGCCACGCTGAGGTGGGCGGCCGGCACTCCGAACCCCACACCACCCGAACTGGTCTCGGTGAGGAAGCGTCGCCGCACCCGGGCCGAATCGCTGAATACGTAGAGTGCCAGCGGTTTGTCACCGGATCGAATGAATGTGATGGCATCGTCGACGGAGTCAACGATCACGACCGGCAGGATCGGCCCGAAGATCTCTTCGGCCATCACGGCCGAGTCTCGGGGCACGTCCATCAGGATCGTCGGCCCGAGGTACCGGGTCTTCGCATCGGCCTGGTCCCCGCCGCCGAGCGCGATGCGCCCGTCGCCGAGCAGCCCGGTCAGACGGGTGAAGTGCTTGTCGTTGACGATCCGGCCGTAGTCGGGGTTCGATGCCGGATCATCCCCGTAGAACTCGCGCACCGCCGCCACCAGGTGCGGTTCGAGCGCGGCGGCGACCTGTTTCGTGGCCAAGAGGTAGTCGGGGGCGACACAGGTCTGGCCGGCATTCAAGAACTTGCCCCAGACGATACGTTTGGCCGCCGCCTTCAGGTCGACGCCGTCGTCGATGAAGGTCGGCGATTTCCCGCCCAACTCCAGCGTGACCGGGGTGAGATTCTTCACCGCGGCGGCCATCACGATACGCCCGACGGTGCCGTTGCCGGTGTAGAAGATGTGGTCGAATCGCTGTTCGAGCAGCTGGGTCGTCTCGCGGACCGCTCCCTCCACAATGGCGACGGCACGGGGGTCGAGATACTGCGGAACCAGGCGCGCCAGCAGCGCGGATGTCGCTGGTGCCAGTTCACTCGGTTTCGCCACCACCGCGTTTCCGGCCGCGAGCGCCCCGATGACCGGGCCCAGTAGGAGTTGCACGGGATAGTTCCACGGCGCGATCACCAACACGACACCCAATGGTTCCCGCATCACTCGGGCACTGGCCGGCAGCAGGGCGGCGGGAGCCGGTATCCGCTTCGGGCGCAGCCACCGCTTGAGGTTCTTCAGGGTGTGGTCGATCTCGGCGAGGAGGAAGCCGATCTCGGTCACCTCCGACTCGACCGGCGATTTGCCCAGATCGTCGAATAGAGCGGTCTCCAACTCCGTTGCCCGGTCGAGAAGAAGACGGCGAAGACCTTCGAGCTGGCGACGCCGCCACGCCACCGGCTTGGTCACACCCGCGTCGAACATCTCGCGCAGGCCTTTCACCCGGCCTGCAATCATCGATGAATCGTCATCGTTCGTCTTCGAACCCTGTGAATTCTCAATCGCCGTCATACCCCCATCATGCGCGAACTCCGGCTGGCCTGCGCGCCCTTCAGACCAGAATGTGGTTGATGCCTCCCTGCGGTGATGGCCGAACCACGGTTTGTCACCAGCTGGTGCCCGTTTGACGTCAGACCAATCCGGATGCGCCCAGCAACAGGCCGATTCCATAGGTTGCGGCGAGGGCCAGCGCTCCGCCCACGACAACGCGAACGGCGGCGCGCCGCCGTGAACTGCCGCCGATCGCGGCGGCGAGCGTACCCGTGATCGCCAGCGCCACGAGAACGACGACAAACGTGACGGCAACCCGCCAGGGCTCAGGGGTCAGCAGGATCGCGAGCAACGGCAGGATCGCTCCGACGGTGAACGCAAGCGCAGAGGCGAATGCGGCATGCCACGGGCTGACCAGGTCGGACTCGCTGATATTCAGCTCGGCGGACAGATGGGCGGCGAGCGCGTCGTGCTCGGTGAGTTCGACAGCCACCCGGTGCGCGGTCTCCGGGCTGAGGCCCTTCGACCGGTAGATGCCGGCCAGCTCCGCGAGTTCTGCTTCTGGCTGCTCCGCCAGTTCCCGGGTCTCCTTCGCGATCAGTGCTTTCTCGCTGTCGCTCTGGCTGCTGACGGAGACATACTCACCCAGGGCCATCGAGATTGCCCCGCCGACGAGCGCAGCCACTCCCGCGATGAGGATCACCTGCGGGGAGGTGGTGGCGCCGGCGACACCGACTACCGTGGCGGCGACCGACACGATGCCGTCGTTCGCACCGAGCACGCCCGCGCGCAGCCAGTTGAGTCGCTGCGCGAGACTGCCCTGATGTGGTTCGCCAGGATGCTGGTCAGGAACGGGAGTCGCCGTCGGGTCTGTCGTCATACGACCACTTTAAGCGCTCGTCAGGCCACATTTCCAGCAAGGGGAGCCTCCCCTTGCCCTGCCCTCCCAGGCCACTGTGCGGCCCCCGAAATCGAATACCCAGAAACCACGGGTTCGGCGCGGCCGCAAGGACCAACCCTCACCTCGTCGGTTTCCGGCAACCTCGCCCGGGGCTAGGCTCCGATCAGAACCTCGATCGGACCGCGCACGAAGTAGAGCAGAAAGCCGACGGCGACGATCCAGAGCAGTGGCGAGATCCCCTTGCCCCTTCCGGAAAGCGTGCGCACCACCACCCAGCTGATGAAGCCGACGCCGATCCCGTTGGCGATCGAGTAGGTCAGTGGCATCACGACAATGGTCAGGAACACGGGCAGGTTGATCGAGAAGTCGCTCCAGTCGATCTCACGGATCTGCGAGACCATCAGCACACCCACCACGACGAGCGCCGCCCCGGCGACCTCGAGCGGCACCACCTGGGTCAGCGGGGTGAAGAACATGGCGGCCAGGAAGAGCACCCCGGTGATCACGCTCGCAAAGCCGGTGCGCGCACCCTCGCCGACACCGGCCGCGGAGTCGATGAAGATGGTGTTCGATGACGAGGAGGTGGCGCCGCCGGCGACCGCACCGATTCCCTCGACGATCAGCGAGGATTTGAGCCGGGGGAAGTTGCCCCTGGCGTCCTGCAGCCCGGCCTCACGGGTCAGCCCGGTAAGGGTGCCGACCGCGTCGAAGAAGTTGGTGAACACCAGGGTGAAGACCAGCATCACGGCGGCGAGGATGCCGATGCGTTCGAAGGCACCGAAGCTGAATGCACCGATCAGGCCCAAGTCGGGCAGCGATACGATCGCCTGCGGAAGTTCGGGGACGTTCAGGCTCCAACCGCCCGGGTTCTCGAACGAGCCGCCGAGTTTGAAGATCCACTCCGCGACGATGGCGATGACGGTGGTGCTGACAATTCCGATCAGCAGCGCACCCTTGACCTTGCGGGCCATCAGAATGCCCATGATCTTGGACCGGCGGTGAATTGGCGCCGCTGGTGCGCACGAATCCCGCGTCGACCAGGCCGATGAACGCGATGAACATGCCGATTCCGACGGTGATGGCCGTCTTCAACGGGGCCGGCACCGCCTGGAAGATCATTTCGCGCAGTTTCGTGGCCGACAGAACCACGATGATCAGGCCATTGATCACCACGAGGCCCATTGCCTCGGCCCAGGTGACCTGGCCGACCACGCTCACGGCGAGGAAGGAGTTGATGCCGAGACCTGCAGCGAGACCGAACGGCAGGTTCGCCACCAGGCCGAACAGGATCGTCATGACACCGGCGGTGAGCCCGGTCACTGCGGCGACCTGGGCGCCGTCGAGCGTAGCGCCGGTGACGTCAGCTTGACCGCCGAGGATCAGCGGGTTCAGGATGACGATGTAAGCCATGGTCATGAACGTGACCAACCCACCGCGCACCTCGCGGCTGAGCGTGGAATTGCGCTTGGAGATCTCGAAGAACAAGTCAAGCCGGGTCTTCAGCCCGGAGCCCGCCGGGGCCATCCGACTGCGGAATGACGTCGATTCGACCCCCTCGCCGTGTGTTGATTCGGTCTGGTCGGTGGCCGGACGTTTCATGGTGTCCTTCGGTGGTGGAGGGTGGTCATCGAGTTCACAGCCTAGCGAAAACAGTGAGGTTCCCGGTACGGTTTGACCCGTTGTATTCGTGCCCGACCGGCCATCGCCGGGCCGATCTGTCAACCGCACCGTGCAATCCGATGCAACGCTGGGTGAGAGGGGTGAGGATCTGATGGAGCACGACATCCACCTGGCCGGCTTCGGGGTCAGGCTCGAACCGCTGACGGCCGATCACGCTGTTGCACTCAATGCACTGGTTGATGACGAGCTCTGGGCGGGAATGACCTCCCCCAGACCCCGCACCGCGGCTGAGCACGCCCGCGCAATCATCGCCCAGACCGCCGCCCCCGGTTCCTTCTCGTTCGCGGTCATCGGCGAGGATGATTCGGTGCGCGGCTCCACCAGCTTCTACGACTTCGTGCCTGCCCAGCAGCGTGTGGAGGTGGGCAGCACGTTCTACGGGCGGCACTGGTGGGGTGGCCGAACGAATCCTGCGGTGAAGTGGTTGATGTTCTCCCATGCGTTCGATGCTCTCGACGTGTACCGGGTGGGGTTGCGCTGCGACAGCCGAAACACGCGCAGCGTGGGCGCGATGACGCGTCTCGGCGCGATCCCAGAGGGCGTGTTGCGCGGGCATCGGGTGGCAGCCGACGGCAGCCGCGGTGATTCTGCGTACTTCTCGGTTCTGCTGCCGGAATGGCCGACGGTGCGCGCGGCCCTTGAGGGGCGCCTCGAGCAGCGCCTCGACGGGCTGTGAGCTGTCGCCCGCCCGGTGACAAATCTGACCTATTCGAGTAATATGTGTATTTCGCGAGGCGTTCGCGACTTCACTGCCGGAGATCCTCCGCAGGTCGCTATCGTCAAGGAGAATCTTCCTATGTCCGCACCCTTCACCGTTTCGGATGCCGTTGCCCAGGCACTGGCCGAGAACCGCCCCGTCGTCGCCCTGGAGTCGACCATCATCTCGCACGGGCTCCCCCGACCGCGCAACCTCGAGGCGGCGAAGGAGTTCGAACAGATCCTCACCGATATGGGAGTCACCCCGGCGACGATCGCCGTGCTCGACGGAGTTCCGCAGATCGGACTCGACGACGAGGGTGTTCGCCGTATCGCAGAAGAGGAAATGGCCAAGGCCAGTGTGCGCGACCTCCCGATCCTGATGGCTCGCGCCGGAAACGGCGCCACGACCGTGGCTTCAACGGCCTACCTCGCCGCCAAGGCCGGTATCCGCGTGTTCTCGACCGGAGGGCTCGGCGGGGTGCACCGCGGCGCCAGTGAAACCTTCGACGAGTCCGCCGACCTCTCCTCGCTCGCCGTCTCACCGATCACCGTCGTCTCCGCCGGTGTGAAGTCGGTGCTCGACATCGCCGCCACCCTGGAGCGTCTGGAGACACTCAGCGTGCCCGTGATCGGCTACCGCACCTCGACGTTCCCGAGCTTCTGGCTGCGGGAGTCCGAGTTCCCGCTCGACTGGCGAGTCGAATCGGCCGAGGAGATCGCGCGCGTGATGCGCAGCCAGGATGCGATCGGCCACGGCCAGGGCATCGCGGTTGCGAACCCGTTGCCCGTCGACCAGCAGTGGGAGCCGGCCGAGCACGACCGGATCGTCGCCGAGGCGCTGGCTGCGGCCGACGCTCAGGGCATTCACGGCAAGGCCGTCACCCCGTTCCTGCTGGGCTACATTGTCGACGCGTCGGGCGGCACCAGCCTCGAGGTGAACCTCGACATCGCGCGCAACAACGTGCGGCTGGGTGGCGAGATCGCGATCGCGTGGTCTGCACTGACCAATGCGTGAACACTCCGACCCGAGAACCGCCGGGGCTGATGCCGGGCGGGTTCTCGTGTTCGGCGATGTGATCGACGACATCATCGTCATTCCCCGTGCACCGATCCGACCCGACACCGACACAATCGCGCAGATCGACCGGCGGGCGGGCGGATCAGCCTCGAACGTCGCCAGCTGGCTCGGTGCTCTTGGCGTGGAGGTCGATTTTCTCGGCCATGTCGGAGCAGCCGACGTCACCAGGCACGTCGCCGAGTTCGCGTCGCACGGGGTGCGGGCCCACCTGGTCGGCCATGACGACCTGCCCACGGGCACGATCGTCGTCATCGTTGACCCCGCGCTGCACAGCCGCACCATGCTCACCGAGAAGGGTGCCAACGTTGTGGCCGGGCCCGCAGATGTCACCGCCAGCGCGCTGGAAGGAATCAGCCACGTGCACTTCACCGGTTACACGATCTTCAGCGGGGCACCGCCCGCAGACTTCCAGGCGATGATCGCCCGAGTGCACGCTGCGGGAGCGACGGTCTCGGTGGATCCCTCGTCGGTCGGCTTTCTCGCCGACGGCGGCCTGGAGATGTTTCAGAGTGCCGTGCATGGTTGCGACGTGTTGCTGCCCAACCTCGATGAGGGGATGGTGCTCACCGCGTTGACCGACCCGGCCGCGATCGTCGAGGCGCTCACCGCGCGGTTCCCGGTGGTGGCGATGTCGCTCGGTGCTGACGGTGCGATCGTGCACGAGACCGGGGGTGCCCCGTTCCGGGTTCCGACGCTCGCCGACACCCCCATCGACACCACCGGCGCGGGCGACGCGTTCGCGGCCGGCTTCCTGGCATCCTGGCTGGTCGACGGCGACGTGCGCGCTGCCGCCGAATCAGGGTCGCGGGCCTCTGCCCGCGCGGTATCCGCCACCGGTGCCCGGCCGGTGCGCTGAACCAGATGCCGGTGCGCTGAACCCGCTGGCGGTGCGCTCCTACCGATGCAACGCCGGCACGATCAGATAGATCCCAAAGAGGACGGCGATCCCGCACAGGGTGAAGCAGATATTCGCGAGGATGGTCGCCCACAGCGGCCGCCCGTTCAGTTCCACATCATCGGTCTCCTCGTCGCGTGCCGCCCCCGCTTCGGCAGCGGTGCCGAAGGCCGGCACCGAGAGAAGTTTGATACCCAGCGAGTACAGGGTGATGACAAGGACTGACGCGACAAACGTGGCGACCGCGACGGCGGCGAAGGCGAGCCAGTCGATCATGATCTCACCCGCGGGCGCTTCTTGGTGCGCACCTTTTTCTGTTTGATGACTCCGCCAGCGGCGTCCACGTCACTGATCGCGTTACGACTGTCGACCGGGTTGCGACGGGCCCAGAGGAAGATGCCGACGATGAACCCAGTCGCGACGACCGCGTCGATGATGATTCCGATCGGCCCCAGATGAGCCACCAGGGCCGCGACGGCACCGACCGACCCCGCCGCGGGCAGGGTGAACAACCAGCCAAGACCGACCTTCCCCGCGGTATGCCAGTTCACCGATGATCCCCGGCGCCCAAGTCCCGAGCCGATCACCGAGCCCGAAGCGACCTGAGTGGTGGACAAGGCAAAACCCAAGTGGCTGGAGGCGAGGATCGCGGCCGCGGTGCTGGTCTCTGCGGCGAAGCCCTGTGCCGGCTTGACGGCGGTCAGACCGGAGCCCATGGTTCGGATGATGCGCCAGCCGCCCGTGTAGGTGCCGACGGCGATCGCGAGCGCACAGGCCAGAATCACCCAGAACTCCGGACCGGTTCCGGCCGCCTGAAAACCTCCAGCGATCAAGGTGAGGGTGATGACCCCCATGGTCTTCTGGGCATCGTTGGTGCCGTGCGCGAGGGCAACCAGGGACGAGGAGAAGATCTGGCCCCGCCGGAAACCGCCCCGGCCGTCGGGCCGCCCGTCGTAGCGACGGGTCATCTTGTACGCCAGCTTGGTGGCGGTGAAGGCGACGAGGCCGGCGATCAGCGGCGCGATGATCGCGGGCAGTATGACTTTCGACAGGAGCACGCTGTAGTCGATGGCCATGAAGCCGAATCCGACGATCGCCGCACCGATCAGGCCTCCGAAAAGGGCATGTGACGAACTGGACGGCAGCCCATAGAGCCAGGTCACCATGTTCCAGATCACAGCACCGGTCAGGCCGGCGAAGATGATCTCGGGCGAGATCTGAATACCACCTGAGCCCTCTTTGATCAGGCCGGCGGAAATAGTGCGCGCCACCTCGGTGCTGAGGAACGCCCCGACCAGGTTCAACACTGCCGCGAGTGCAACCGCCGTCTTCGGCCTCAATGCGCCGGTGGCGATGGGGGTCGCCATTGCGTTGGCCGTGTCGTGGAAGCCGTTCGTGAAGTCGAAGAACAGCGCTAGCACGATGACTAGCACGACGATGAGGGTGAGATCCACCGGCGTCTTTCTCTAGGAGGAAACGTGCTCGAGAGGGCAGGGAGTCGACCCGGCAATGATCGGGTTTGAGATCAACCCCATGGGGGCTGTTCATAGTGCATCTTGATACTTTCACCCGAGCGCGTCTAGGTCAACTCTGGGCAACGGCTGGATGATTCGTCGGCCGGCGGCGGAGAACTCGGACGTCCGCGGCTAGTGCGGCCAGCAGATTTTCTAAGAATGGTGGCTGCATCGCGGGGCCCAGATGAATTCGCTCGCTCCCAATTGCGCGAGCCGGCTCGTCTCGCTCAGGGGACACGCTCAGCCAGTCGTTCGGATCATGTTCCGTCTCGTGCTCAGACCAAACGGGGTCGGGTCAGTTGGACCACCCCATAGGCTGGCGTTGCAGCCGTGACATTCACAACGATCCAGAGGATCAGCGACGTGGTCCTGTCCGGCCAATCGTTGGGTGCTCATGCGTGAGGGAGCGCCCCCGACAGAAAGAGCAGAATCATGAAGTTCGCCCGATTGGGTCCGATGGGCCGCGAGATCCCTGTGGTCATCGAAGACGATGACGTCTACGACCTGAGAACGCTGACCACAGACATCGACGGCGATTTTCTCGCGTCGGGCGGGCTCGAAAAGGCTCGCGCCCTCCTGGCTGATGGCTCGTTGCCTCAACTTGCAGATGCCGAGTCGCTGCGTATCGGAGCACCGATCGCTCGGCCCTCCGCAGTCGTCTGCATCGGCATGAACTATGCGGCGCACGCTGCTGAATCCGGGTCGGCTCCGCCTGAGACCCCGATCATCTTCCTGAAAACGCCGAACACTGTCGTCGGGCCCAATGACACGGTCTCGATCCCACGCACCAGCTCGAAGACCGACTGGGAGGTGGAGCTGGGCATTGTGGTCAAAAAGCGAGCAAGCTACCTCACCTCCCCCGGCGATGCGTCGGACTACATCGCCGGCTACGTCACGGCCAACGATCTTTCCGAACGCGACTTCCAGATGGCGGTCTCCGGTGGGCAGTGGTCGAAGGGCAAATGTGCCCCGGGATTCAACCCCACTGGGCCCTGGCTGGTCACCCCGGACGAGGTGGAGCACGGCGCGCTCCGGCTGCGCAGTTGGGTGAACGGCGAGATCAGACAGGATTCATCAACCGCCGACATGATCTTCGATGTGCCCTTCATCCTTCATCACCTCAGCCAGTACATGGCGCTGGAACCCGGTGACCTGATTCTCACCGGCACCCCGCAGGGTGTGGCCCTGTCTGGCAGGTTCCCCTACCTCGGTGCCGGCGACGTGGTCGAGATCGAGATCGAGGGTCTCGGACGCCAGCGCCAGACATTCATCGACGCATAACAACCCTCATCCTTTTCCCCTGGAGACAAGGCAATCACTATGGTGCAGGAATTCGACTCACTCGTGGCGATCGTCACGGGCGGCGCATCCGGAATCGGCGCATCGACTGCGCGCGCGTTGGCCGCGGGAGGTGCGCGCGTCGCGGTCTTCGATCTCAACCCCGACGCCGGCTCCGGCATGCTCGGCGTGCGCTGTGATGTGGCGGATGACGCCTCGGTGCGTGCGGCAGTCGACCGGGTTGTCGAGGAGTTCGGCCGGATCGACATCGTGGTGAACAACGCCGGGATCGGCGCGCAGGGCTCGGTCGAGGACAACGACGACGACGAGTGGACGCGGGTACTCGACGTCAACGTGCTCGGCATGGTGCGTGTGAGTCGGGCCGCCCTCCCCCACCTCCGTGAATCGCCGGCGGCCGCAATCGTCAATACCAGTTCGGTGGCGGCCACGGCAGGCTTGCAACAGCGGGCGCTGTACAGTGCGTCGAAGGGCGCGGTGCTGTCGCTCACGCGGGCGATGGCTGCCGACCATCTGCGGGAGGGCATCCGGGTGAATTGTGTGAGCCCGGGCACCGCCGACACCCCGTGGATCGGGCGACTGCTGGAGAAGGCGGAGAACCCTGTTGCGGAGCGCGCCGCCCTCAACGCACGCCAGCCGCACGGCCGCCTGGTGAGCCCGGATGAGATTGCCGACGCGGTGGCGTACCTCGCCAGTCCGCGGTCGGGTTCGACCACCGGTGTGTCGCTCGCCGTCGACGGAGGAATGCAGAATCTGCGCCTGCGCCCTGCGGAGTAGCGCGCGACTCGGACCTGACGAGCGGCCACAGCCCTGCCACTGAGATTGTGGCCGCAATGCCGCTACTGGGAACATGCGCGCGAAAGCGTATTGTGAGTGGATCAGGCATTACTTCCTCACCCAGGATGTTCTTGCCGCAAAGGATGCCCATGGCTAGCGGAATCATTGCTCCGGAATCGGCACCTCCCCCCATCCCCTCGCGGGTGGGGCTCTTGACCCGCAGTCGCGTCTGGTTGTTGCACGGGCTGGTCGACCCGGCGGGCAGCCATGTCGGGCCGCACGGCCATTCGCGCGGCGAGAAGACCCACCCGTGGTGGCAGGTGATGTGCCTGACCGGTGTGGACTATTTCTCCACCCTTGGTTACCAGCCGGCCATTGCAGCCCTCGCCGCGGGCCTGCTCTCCCCGATGGCCACAATCGTGCTGGTGCTGTTGACCCTGTTCGGCGCCCTGCCGGTGTACCGCCGGGTGGCCAGGGAGAGCTACCGCGGATCCGGGTCGATCGCGATGCTGGAACGCCTGTTGCCGTGGTGGGCGGGAAAGATCTTCGTTCTGGTGCTGCTCGGATTCGCCGCCACAGATTTTATGATCACGATCACACTCTCGGCCGCGGATGCGACGGCCCACGTCATCGAGAACCCATTCACCCCGGCATGGTTCCAGGGCGGCAACGTTCCCATCACGCTGGTGTTCATCGGCCTGCTCGGCTTCGTGTTTCTGAGCGGCTTTCGGGAGGCCATCCGGATCGCGGTCGGCCTGGTCAGCGTATTTCTCGCCTTCAACCTGGTGGTGATCGCGGTCGCGTTCGGCCAGGTCTTCAGCCACCCGACGACGGTCACCGACTGGTGGGCCGCGCTCAACGCCCAGCACGGCGACCCGTGGCTGATGATCGCGATCGCCCTGTTGGTCTTCCCGAAACTTGCCCTGGGGCTGAGCGGATTCGAGACCGGTGTTGCGGTGATGCCACAGATCACCGGGGACCCTGGAGACGTGATCGACACCGCTGATCGGCTGGCGCCGCCACCCGCCGGACGCATCCGCGGCACGAAGCACCTGCTCACCACGGCAGCTGTGATCATGAGCGGGTTCCTGATCTCCTCGAGCATCGTGACCACCCTGCTGATTCCGCAGGCCGAGTTCCAACCGGGCGGCGCGGCCAACGGCCGGGCGCTGGCCTACCTGGCCCACGAATATCTGGGCAACGGATTCGGCTCACTGTACGACTTGAGCACCATCGCCATTCTCTGGTTCGCCGGGGCCTCGGCCATGGCCGGCCTGCTGAACCTGGTGCCCCGCTACCTGCCCCGATACGGCATGGCGCCGAAATGGGCCCGTTCGGTACGCCCCCTCGTGCTCGTGTTCACTGCCATCGCAGTGGTCATCACACTGGTGTTCCAAGCTGATGTCGACGCGCAGGGCGGCGCCTATGCGACCGGCGTGCTGGTGCTCATCACCACTGCCGCCATCGCCGTCACCCTCTCTGCCCGGCGGGCGGGCCAGAAGGTACGCGCCATCGGCTTCGCCCTGATCACCCTGGTGCTGCTGTACACCACAGTGGCCAACATTTTCGAACGCCCCGATGGTCTGCGCATCGGCGCCCTGTTCATTCTGGGCATCATGGTGGTCTCGCTGATCTCCCGGGTGGGGCGTTCGTTCGAGTTGCGCGCGACATCGATCACCCTCGATGACGCCGCATTGGGTTTCGTCCTCGACGACGCGGAATCCCAGGGTGTGATCAGGATCATCGCGAAGGAACCCGGCGGAGACTCAGCCGGGGTGTACCGACTCAAGAGTCGGGAGGAGAAACGCGACAGCAATATTCCGCGTGGCTCTCCGATCATCTTCGTCGAGGTGAACACCGGCAACTCCTCTGACTTTGAAGAGGATCTGGCAGTCCACGGCGAGATGTGCTTCGGCTACCGGGTGCTGCGCGTGGTCAGCGGCAACATTCCCAACACAATCGCCTCGATCCTGTTGGAGATTCGGGATGCAACGGGCGTCGTACCGGAGATCTATTTCGAGTGGACCGAGGGCAACCCGGTCTCGAACATGTTCAAATTCCTGTTCACCGGGGGTGGTGAAGTGGCCCCGGTCACTCGAGAGGTGCTGCGCGAGGCCGAGCACAACCCTGCCCTGAGGCCCACAGTGCACGTCAGCTGACAGGGCACTTCAGCGGACAGTGCACGTCAGCGGACAGTGCACGTCAGCTGACAGAGCACGTCAGCTGATCGACAGATTGCTCAGGCTGGAGACAGTGTCGGCGACATTGTCGGCGACAGTGTCGGCGACAGTGCCGGCAGGGCCGTCGGCAACTGAGTCACCCGACCCACGAAGCCCCGCACCCGGCGATAGACCTCCTGCGACTCCGGGTGTCGAAAGTTCTGCTGCCACGTATGGCCGGCGCGCTTGTGGCTGCGGTCGTAGACGAGTGTCTCGACCGGTATCGACGCTGCCCGAAGCCGTTGCAGAAAGTTGAGATTCGCACCGTAGAAGAAGTCGCGTTCGCTGGTGGTGACGAAGTGCGGGGGAAAACCGGGCGTCAGCCATTCGATCGGGGAGAGCAATCGGGCGGCACGCAACAGGTCGCCGCGCCACAGGTGCTTCGGCAATTGAACCTTGAGGAAGCCGAGGCCGAGGAACGAGCCCGGGGTGAACAGCACCGAGAGGTCGACCGCACCACAGTGTTGAATGATGCCACGCAGGTGGTCGGGCTGAACCGGTTGCCCCAGTTCGAAGCGATCGGCGAGATCCTGCCGATGAATGGCCGCCCCCAGCAGGGAGGAGATCTGCCCACCGGCTGAATCACCGCCGAGGACGATCCGAGTCGGATCCCCGCCGAATGAGGCGATGTTCTCCCGCACCCAGTCCAATGCCGCCATGCCGTCCTGCAGCATGTGCTTCATGTGGTGCGACGGGGCCTTGCGGTAGTTCGCGTTGACCACGACCATGCCGCCGATCGCCTGATTGGCACAGTATTTGAGCGTCGCGCTCTTGTCACCGCAGGTCCAGCCCCCGCCGTGAAGGTACACATACACCGGCAAGAGGCCTACCTGCTCCCGATCCGCGACCGCGGGTTCGGTCTGGCGCTCGTTGTGCGCGCCCAGGCCGTCCGGTCTCATGGTGTCCTCGTCCACGCTGTCGACCTGGTGGGGGACGATCACGTCGAGCCTCTGGTCGCGGTGGCCGTGTCCCACAAAATCGATATCGAGGTGGTAGTCGACCTCTCGAACCGGTTCTGCGTTGAACCGGCGCTTCTCCCTCGGCCCGACGTGCGTCATCAACGCCCGCCAGGTCCAAACCGGAACATTCTTGAGAAGTTGGGGCCGAGTTGCACTCTGCTGGAGAGTCAGTTCTGTCGTATACGTACCGGGTACCGTTGCCAATCGCGAGAGGGAGGATCGTCGGATCATCCGTCATCGAAGATCGGATGCCGCCCCCAGCCACGCGAGACAACGGTATCCGCTGTTCCCGCGTTTTAGCTGTGGATCTGCGACGGGCTCCGGAGGAGGGCACCGGAGGAGGGCGCTCGGCAGAGTTTACGGTGCCGGAACCGGGCGGCGTTCCCGCCGTGCCCGCAACGCCTGCCGGCCGAGTTGGGCCGCGCTGTAGATCAACAACAGGCCGAACAGCACGCTGCTGAGAAGCGGCGGCAACACTCCGGCCAGCGTTGCCCCGCCGATCGACGCCGGAACAGACAGGCAGCCGATCACGAGGGCGGCGCGGAGATCTGAGTTTCCACGGCGCACGTTGGCGATTGTGCCCGTGAGCGAGGTCGGGATCATCATCAGCAATGAGGTGCCCTTGGCCACGACGTCTCCGACGCCGAACAGAAGCATGAGAGAGGGGACCACAACGACGCCCCCACCGATGCCGAGCAGCCCGGAGAGGGTTCCGGTCACGAATCCGACGGCCAGCAGGGCAATAACCCCTCCGAGATCGAACTGCAGTTCAACCGCTCGGTTCGGAACCAGGAAGAACATGCGCACGGCGACCAGGACAATGAACGCGATGAAAATCCAGCGCAGAATGTCTTGGCGGATGCGGCTCAGCAGCCAGGTTCCGAGCAGCGAGCCGCCGATGGCCCCGATGGCCAGGCAGGCGCCGGCGATCCAGTCGACCGAGCCCTGCATCGCATAGGTGATCATGCCGGACACGGCCGTCGGCAGGATGGCGGCGAGACTCGTCCCGCTGGCACGGCGCTGGTCGAAGCCCAGCCACCCGACCAGCATCGGAACCAGAATGATGCCGCCGCCGACGCCGAACAGTCCGGAGAAGAAGCCGACGAGAACACCGATGACCCCGAGACTCAGAACGCGCCCCCAATGATTCGTCACCGTGCAAGGCTACCGTGCGGCTGGGCGGCCCCAGGTGGATGCAGCACCACCTGCATGCCTTCCGCCTGCAGATGACCGTGTGACGGGCACGTGCGCGATTAGAGTTGGGGAATCATGACGGGTGCGAATGACCAGTGGCTGAGCGACAGGGAACGGCGCCGGCTGACGCGCATTCCCAGCGACCGGGCCATGATCGCCACGCTCGCCGCCACCGGCCTGATCGCGGCGTTCATGCAGACGCTGGTCACCCCGGTGATCCCCCATCTGCCGCAATTGTTGAACACGAATGTTGCGGATGCGCAATGGGTGCTCACCTCCACGCTGCTCGCGGCGGCGGTGACCACACCGATCAGTGGGCGGCTGGGCGACATGTTCGGCAAGAAGCGGATCGCCTTGATCCTTCTGGCGATCATGGTGATCGGCTCGATCATCTCCGCACTGTCGTTCTCCTTGGTTCCGATGCTCATCGGTCGCACCCTGCAGGGCGTCGCCCTGGGCCTGATCGCCCTGGGCATCAGCATCCTGCGCGACGTGGTGCACCCGAAACGTCTCGCGGCCGCCGTCGCCCTGGTCAGCGCCACCCTGGGAATCGGAGGCGCGATCGGTTTGCCGATCTCGGCCGTGATCGCCCAGAACCTCGACTGGCACTACCTGTTCTGGTTGGCGGCGCTGCTTGCGGTGGTCGCGTTCGGGTTGGTCTTCTGGATCATTCCGGAATCGACGCTGCGCACGGCCGGGCGCTTCGACGGGATCGGCGCGATCGGGCTCGCGGTCGGGCTCACCGGCATATTGCTTCCGGTGTCGAAGGGGTCGGAGTGGGGCTGGACGAACCCGCTCACCCTGGGCCTGCTGATCGGGGGCGTTCTGATCCTGGTCGTCTGGGGCCTGTTCGAGCTCAACACCGTCGACCCGCTGATCGACCTGCGGGTCACCGCCAGGCGGCCCGTGCTGTTCACCAACCTCGGCTCGATCGCCGTCGGTTTCACCTTCTTCACCGTGGCCGCAGCCCTGCCCGTGCTGCTGGAGTCCCCCACGTCGACCGGTGTTGGCCTCGGCCAGAGCCTTGTGATTGCGAGCCTCTGCCTGATGCCGAACGGCCTGGTGATGTTCTTCGTCTCCCCGTATGCGGCCAGGCTGTCCACCGCACGCGGACCGCGCACCAGTCTCATGCTCGGGGGCGCGATCATCGCGGTTGCGTTCGCACTCGCCTTCTTCTGGATGTCCGAGGTGTGGCACATCATCATGATCTCCACCGTCGTCGGAGTGGGTGTCGGCTTCGCCTATGCGGCCATGCCCACCCTGATCATGCACTCGGTGCCGCCGACCGAGACCGCAGCAGCCAACGGGCTGAACTCGGTCATGCGCACCCTCGGCTCCACCTCCGCCGCGACCTTCGTCGGGATCATTCTGTCCACCCAGTCGGTCACCAGACAGGGTGTCGCCATCCCCACCCAGGGGGCTTTTCAAACCATCTTTCTGACCGCAGCGGTGATCGCGGTGCTGGGTGTCGTGCTTGCCTCCCTCATCCCTCGCCGGGATCGCCGCTACGACGACACGTCGAGCATCCCGATCCAGACCCTTCGGGACTGATCGCCTGGCACAGCCACCAGGCGCACAGCTTCCACGGCTACCCTTGAGGAATGGATGACTTCCCGTACCTGGTGCTCAGCTCGAGCCGCCTCGGTGCCGCCATCCACCCGTTCATCTTCACGCCGGGATCGTTCACCCTGCAGATCGACGATGTACCGCAGTCGCACGTCAACCTCGACAACCCCGGCCTGCTGTTCTTCGAGTACATCCAGCGAATGGGCCATGTCATCGACGCCGTGGCCGTTCCCGGCCAGCCGATCACCGCGCTGCATCTCGGGGGTGGGGCGCTCACCCTGCCCCGCTACATCGCCCACACCCGCCCCGGTTCCGAACAACATGTGGTCGAAGTAGAGGCAGACCTGGTCGGCTTCGTACTGGAAAACCTGCCACTCGCACCAAATTGTCGCGCCGACCTCCACTTTCACACCCTCGATGCGCGAGAAGCCCTCAACCAGCTGCCCACCCACCTTCACGGGAGCGTCGACGTGATCATCGTCGACATCTTCAGTGGAGCCCACACCCCCGAGCACGTGACCACGGTCGAATTCTTCACCGCCGTGGCGAAGTTCCTGTCGCCAGATGGCGTGATGCTGGTCAACGTGATGGACGGGGTCGGACTCGAGTTCGCCCGGGCTCAGAGCGCGACACTCGCCCGTTCCGTGCCTTCGGTGACCGCGCTGACCAACGCCTACACCTTCGCACTGCGCGATTCTGGAAACGTGGTGCTGGTCGGCTCTGGCCAGCCACTCGCAAACGACTGGACAGACCGCCTGCTCGCGGGTGGCCCCCACCCGGCAACGGTCGTCAGCGGTTTGGAGTTGAGCCTGTTCATCGCGGATACACCAGCCATCACCGACCAGACGATCCGCGAAAAGGCGTCAACGGAACGGCAGCCGGCACCCCCGCAGTGACTCGCGGTGGCTTACGCGCTTCGCGCCTCGGGGATCACAACGCGACAGTCTGAACGTGCGCGAAGCGTTTCAACTGGCGCGCACGGCTCTCAAGCCACGGGGCCAGCCGTGACTCACGTGAACGGAACCGTGTCCCGGCCCAGGGCCGTCTGCACGGCCAATCGCTCGAGATCTTCACCCGTCGCCCCCGGCCAGCCGTGCAGGAGCAGACGCCACTCGGTCGGGACAGCGCCAACACCGTAGCGAGCCCCGAGCAGTGCGCCTGCGATCGCCGCAACCGTATCCGTGTCACGTCCTCCGCGCACCGCAGCCTCGATTCCACGCCTCAGGTGTGTGCGGTCGAGCCTCACCTCTGGGTCAGAGGGTCCCGTGTGCCAGATTGCCGACCACGCGCCCTGCAGTGCTTGCACCACCCAGCCATTTCGCGAGAAGTGGCTCGGCTCATGAACCTCGGCCTCGTCGAGGCGATCCGCCCACAGCTGCCGTCGCTCCACAGGCAGGGCGACCAAACCACTCCGCACATCCAGTTCATCGTGCAGGATCGCGTGCCGAATCGCCAGCGACCACAGCACGCAGGCGTCTCCGGCGTCAGATTCGTAGTGCGTGAGGTCGCTGATGACGCGCGCCGCGTCGATCAGGCCTTCACGGTCGTGCAGATAGGCCAGAGCAACCGGGGCGGTGCGCATCAGCGACCCGTTGCCAGCCGAGTGGCCGAAGCGTTCGTGGTGAAGTCGCGCCATCGACCGGGCGGAGGATGCGCGCGGTTCGGCCTCAGACAATACGGCCCGCAACTGGTTGCCCACGTCGGGAGCGGTCTTCGCCCAGTCGACCCAGCCCGCGACGATGGCATCCAGAACGGATTCGTCGGTAAGGTCTCGGCCGGCCACACCGGCTTCCAGAATGGGGAACATCATGGAGGTGTCATCGGTCCACTCACCGGGTGCCCAATTGAACGACCCTCCACCGCGCATCTCGACCTCGTCGTCTGCGCCAAGCGGTAAACCGAACTCGTATCCGGCGCCCAGTGCATCTCCGGCGGCCGCGCCGAGGATGACACCAGCCGTGCGGTCGGTTACCCCAATGTCCACGTTCATTCCAGAATTCCTTCTCCCCATCGGTCTCACACAAACGCATACGACCCACCAGCGACGCTACGTGTCGGTCCCGTGTCGGGAAATACCCACTCCGGGGGATGCTCTCGTGCGAAACCTCCGCCAAATGCAGAAATCCCTTCGGATTCCTCGTGCTTTTCGCACAATATGTGCAAGAACTCTCATCTTTGAATACGAAAACCGCAGCCGCGGCCTTCAACCACACCCTGTCAGCGGCCACCGACATCGGATCATCTCCGCCTGCGCGGACCGCTGCGGAGGTTGCTTTGAACGTGTGTCACAGGGACGGCGTCAGTGAATGATCAGGACCGCTGCACCTCCTTGGCGAGCGGCCGGGCCGACACCGGCTCGGGCGGCCGGCCGGGCCGACACCAGCACGGGAGGCCGGTCGACCCAATGCGTCACGAGTCTGGGTGGACCTGCCGAATCCGAAGGGTCGGATGGGGCCTGTGCCCGAGACACCTCACTCGATGTGGTCTGCGGGTTTGCGCACAAAGAACGCAGCCACAACCGCAAGCAGCGACAGAATCGCACCGGCCGTGAATGCCGACTGAATACCCCCGGCAGCGGCCGTCACACCGGTGGCCCCCTCCGCCGTCAACGCCACTGACTGCACCGTCATCACGGTGATGAACAAGGCGGTGCCCGCAGCACCGGCCAATTGCTGCACAGTTCCGATGATCGCGCTGCCGTGCGAGTACAACTGGGGCTTGAGCGAGCCGAGACTGGCGCTGAACAACGGGGTGAAGAGCAGCGCGAGGCCAACGCTCAGGCCCAGATGCAGCACGAGCACGAAGAGGAACGGTGTGTTCTCATCCATCCGCGTCGCGCCCCAGAACACCGCACTGACGATGATCGAACCGGGGACGACGAGCAGCCGCGGGCCCCGCGAATCGTAGATGCGCCCGACGAGCGGGGCCAGCAACCCCATCAGCAGTCCACCCGGGAGGAGCAGCAGGCCTGTGGCCAGGGCGTCCATCTGCAACACGTTCTGCACGTAGAGAGGCAGCGCGATGATCATGCCGAACAGGGACAGCATGCTGATGGCGAGCATGAGGGTGGCGACGGTGAAGTTCGAGGAACGAAACGTGCGCAGGTCGAGCAGGGACCGGTCGCTTCGTTGCAGCCACAGTTGACGTGCGATGAATGAGACCAGGGCGATGGCACCGGTCACCAGAGGAATCCAGGGCGGCACGAGCACGGTGCCGCGCGCGGCCTCGCCGAGGCTGCTGAGCCCGAAGATCAGGCCGCCGAACGCGAACGCCGACAACACCACCGAGAGCACATCGATTGCCAGGCGCCTCGGCGTGGTCACGTTCTGAATTCGCGCTGCCCCCATCACCAGCGCGATGATCGCGATCGGAAGCACCAACCAGAACAGCCACCGCCAGTCGAGCACGTGCAGGATCAGCCCCGACAGTGTGGGGCCGATCGCCGGAGCCACCGACATGACGATGGAGATGTTTCCCATGGTCTTGCCGCGCGAAGACGGAGGGACGAGGGTCATCACCGTGGTCATCAGCAGGGGCAACATGATCGCAGTGCCGCAGGCCTGCACGATCCGCCCACCCACCAGCACTTCGAAGCCGGGCGCAAGCGCACAGATGAGGGTGCCAATACTGAAGAACGTCATTGCGGCCATGAATATCGACCGGGTGTGAAAACGCTGCAACAGAAACCCGGTGATCGGAATGACGATCGCCATCGTCAGCATGAAGGCTGTGGTCAACCACTGGGCGGCGCTCGCAGGGATGCGCAGATCGGCCATCAGCACCGGCAGCGCGACGCTCATGATCGTCTCGTTCAGGATCACCACGAACGCCGACACGAGCAACAGTGCGATCACGGTGGTGTCGCGAGCCGAAAGGCGCTCCCGGGTGGAGTCGACCTCCATCATCGTTTTCTGCACCACGTCAGGCTACGCGGTAATCACTCCCTCGCGGAACCCTTCGATGGACAGCGGCGCCAAATCCCACACATAAGTCCCGGTCGCAGTAGAATTCGATTAGATCTCGTGTCGCGTCATCGCGACTGAGCAAATATCGTCATCGAAAAGGAGCACCATTATGGCCGACTTCTGGAGCAACATTTGGAACGTGATCTGGCTCTTCTTCTGGATCTTCGCTGTGCTCGTCTACCTGATGGCAATGTTCAACGTGATCATCGACCTCTTCCGCGACTCAAGCCTCAATGGCTGGTTCAAGGCGATCTGGATCATATTCTTGGTCTTTCTGCCGTTCATCACGGTGCTCGTCTACCTGATCGCGCGCGGTCGAGGAATGGCCGAGCGTCGACAGGGCGAGGCCGTGCGCGCCCAGGAGAGCGCCAACCAGTACATCCGCGAGGTGGCAGGCAGTAGCACTGCTGACGAGATCCACAAGGCGAAGGCCCTGCTGGATTCGGGCGCGATCGACGCCTCCGAGTTCGCAGCCCTCAAGGCCAAGGCACTGTCCTGAGCCAATTCCGTCCTGAGCCGATAGCTATCCCGGGTCAACCCTGATCTGAGCCAGACTAATCTGAGCCAGACTAATCTGAGCCAGACTGACCTGAGTCAGTGTTCGGGTATCGACTCCTGAAAACTCCGCCATCGCCGGGTCGTGTGAATCCCACGCGACCCGGCGATGCCTGAATAAATCGTGAAGGTGGCCCCGTGTCAGACAGCTCGTCGAAGCCCAGCTTCTGGTCGAAGGTCAAACCTTCCCACTGGATTGCGGTCATTCTTGTCCTCCTTGCGATCCTCTTCGTCGTGCAGAATCGCGGACCGGTCTCGGTAGAGCTGTTCTGGCTCAGCGTTCAGTCACCGCAGTGGTTGATCCTGGCGCTGATGTTCGGCGTCGGCTGGGTCAGCGGATACCTCGCGACCAGGCGCCGCGCCAATGCGAAACAGGCCGCAGCCGCGCGCTCCTCGAGGAGATGAGACTCCCGACGCCCAGGCGCCACACTCCCGTGCGTGCCAGCCTGGCCCAGCCGCACGATTGCCCACGACCGCTTCGTCGCCGCATCCTGGCCGCGCTCCCGCTCGTGGAGGGATTGACCCCCGATCAGCTGGACGCCCTGGACGAACGAATCCTCTCCTTCTCCTGGGCGGCCGGTGACGCGCTCTACACCGCTGGCGACGCGGCCGAACACATCTATATCGTTGCATCCGGACAGGTGAAACTCTCCCACTCATGGACCGACGGCAGGCGCCGCATCGTCGACGTGGTCGGCCCGGGAGACCTGTTCGGCGGCGAGGCCATGGTCGAGCAGTTCTACCTCGACAGCGCCGACGCCCTATCGACCACCTGTGCGCTGCGATTGGCGGTGGCCGATTTTCGGGCGATACTGGTCGAGCATCCAGATCTCGCGCTCCGTGTGCTCGACAACACCACCCGGCAGCTGGCCCAGTGCCGCCAGGATGCGGCACGCCACGTCGGCCAGTCCACCGCGAGTCGAGTGGCCGAGACCCTGTTGCGCCTGGCCGATAAGTTCGGGCAACCAGACGACGAAACCGGCGGCACCCTCATCAACCTGACGTTCACCCGCGAAGACCTGGCTGAGATGACCGGCACCACCCCGGAATCGGTATCACGCGTAATGAGCCGTTTGCGTGCCGACGGGTTGGTCTCTTCCGGCCGCCGCTGGACCTCGGTGCTCGACCGAGCCGGACTCACCACCCTCACGAACTGAGCCCATGTGTTGTGACCTTCGAGTGTGCCCGGTCACGTCGTGTTCCTCCTCCCCCACCCCCTTGGCCGCCCAGTCTGCGGATAACTGACACGCGTCATGGTCTGATTGTCCTCGCTTCCCTAATCTGGGATTGATCAGGTGATCCACGCCTGATCACCACCTCAACCAAAGGCTGAAGACAATGACTGACACAACCTCCACCACCCGCACGATGCTCCGCGCCGAAGGCTTCACCTGCCCCTCGTGCGTGGCGAAGATCGAGAAGCAGGTCGGCCGGGTCCCCGGCGTGACCGCAGTGAACGTGCACTTCTCTTCCGCACGCATCGAGATCGACCACGATCCCGCGACGAGCGTCGACGACCTCGTTGCCGCAGTGAAGAAAGCCGGTTTCATCGCCGCACCTTCGGCGTTCTGAGCCCGGCTCGCGCCGTCCCGGCTCGCGCAGCCTCACCTCACGCGGGCCCGGCTGGCGCAGACTCACCTCGCTCGAGCCCACCCGTTGAAACACACCCAAGAGAGCTGATCCCCATGTCGCATCTTCGCCACGTACTGGCCAACCGCTGGGCCATTCCAGCTATTTCTGGAACGTTGATCATCGCGGCGCTGCTGCTCGGCTGGTTCACCGAGTTCACGCTGTTCAGCACGGCGCTCACGGGAGACGTGCTGTTGGGCGATGTGCTGATGGTGGCCGCAGCCGCCGTGGCTGGTGCCCGCATCCTGATCAGCGCGGTTCGGGCGCTGGGCGTGAAAGTGATCGGCATCGATCTACTGGTCTCGATCGCCGCCATCGGCGCGATCATCATCGGCGAGTACTGGGAGGCCGCGGCGGTGACCGCCTTGTTCGCCATCGGCCACGCCCTGGAG
>CAJDUP010000022.1_pt1 | contig 29275 bp, 23 predicted proteins | sample 7391181 | NCBI WGS metagenome assembly CAJDUP01 (sample SAMEA7055690, study PRJEB34461) | soil metagenome | biome: terrestrial ecosystem; feature: Peninsula; material: soil | place: Antarctica | collected 2016
ATCGGATCAGCGCGGGCGGATGCGCTCCGAGCGACGCACGGCAATCCAGGCCAGCACGCCGGCGACAGCGGAGCCGACCACGGCCGGTACCAGCACCATCGCCACGCTCGGAGAGACCCAGGTCCCGCGTAGGAAGAAGATCCAAGCGAAACAGACCAGCACCGCGGCCCCGATCCCGGCGGCACGGGCACGGCGCCTGGCCAGCCCACTGGTCACATCATTATGCACGTGACGGGTGCCAGTGTGATCCTCCCCGAGCCTCTCCGGGCCGAGCCTGTCCTGGCCGAGCCTGTCCTCCCGGAGCCTCTCCTGGCCGAGCCTGTCCTCCCCGAGCCTCGGAAGAGTGACTCCACGCCCTTCCCTGGATAGGGCGCGTGCGCCGAAGGGCGCAAAAATCAACACGGCGATCAGGGCGCCCGTGGCGGCGACGGTGCCCACGACTGCACCTGCCAGCGCGCCGAAGAACATAAACATCAAAGTAGCCGCCAGCCACTGGGTCCAACCGTCCTGAACGATGGAGATCACCAGCAGGACTGCAACCGCCAGCACGCCCAACCCGGCTCCATAAATGATCGCGCGACCGAACATCAGCCACACCCGGAAGATCACGCCGTCCGGGTAGCGATCCTCCGGCATGTGCCCGGTGGGATTGACCATGTCTGAAGACGAAGCGGTCTTGCCCGGCGGAGTCTGCTCCATTCGGTCAGACTACCGGAGCCCCCAGCAACCACCAGTTCTTCCTGTCCTGTACTTTCCACATGCCCATTTCGGGCTTCTCCTCCACAGGGTGGACGGTGTGTGGATTTTCCACGGATCTGCGCTCTGAGCTGGGGTTATGCAGTCGAAATGTCGGTGGCTGGTGTTTGAATTGAGGCATGAACAACCCGACCGCAACGGCAGACCGGCTGAGCCGCGAGCTCGCAGCCGGGGTGCCGTGCGACCTGCTGGCCGGGCTCCCTGATGAGCTGCTGCTGCAGGCGACCGGGGCGATCGAACGGTTGGGCCGCAGAGTCGACGCACTCCGGGTGACCGCGGCCGCGGAGATCGCCGACCGGTCCCGCACCGAGCTGGGCTCCGCCGGGCTGTCGGCGACCAAGGGCTGCCGCAACGGCGCCGACCTGGTCGAGCGGGTCACCCTGGTCTCGGGCCGCACCGCCGCCGACCGGATCAGGCTCGGCACCGAAACCCGGCCAGGAACCTCCCTGACCGGAGAAGAACTGCCGGCCCGGTTCCCGACGGTCGCCGCCGCGCTGGCTGCCGGTGATCTCGGGGTGGATGCCGCTTCCGCGATCGTCACCGGTTTGTTGCCGGCTTTGCCCGTCGCCGGTATCACCGAATTGTTGGCTGCCGAGCTGGAGTTGGTGGGCGCGGCGACCGGGACCGGCCCCGCCAGCCCGGTCCCTGATGGTGCCGATGAGATTCGCCGGCAGGCGAAGGTGTGGCAGGTCATTCTCGACCAGGACGGCGCCCGGCCGCCCGAGGAACGGGCCCTTCGCCGCCGCGGGTTCAGTGCTGGTACCTCCCAAGACGGGCTGATCGTGGGCCGGTATGCGTTCATGCCCGATGTGTATGCAAAACTGCAACGCGTCTTCGACGCCTACATCTTCACCCGCACCGCACCCTCGTTCTACTCCGATGAAGAGCTCGACGCCCACCAGCGGGAGAAAGACCCGCGCAGTTGGACCCAGCAACGCCACGACGTGTTCGCCGCGATCATCGACCTGATCAGCCGCAGCAGCGAGGTGCCCACCATCGGCGGTGCCCCGCCGACCGTGCTGGTCAGTGTGCGGGCCGAAGACCTCAATGCCGGTCACGGTGCGGGCACTGACGCGCGCGCTGGTTCCCGGCGTGGTCGAGGTGACTGCGCCGGACCGGGTGCCGGCCATATTGACGGCATCGATATCCCGGTCTCCATGCGCACGGTCAGACAGTACGCCTGTACCGGCGGCACGCAACTGGTCGTGATCGGTGAGAACGGGGCGATCAACGCGCTCGGCACCGAGCAACGGTTGTTCAACCGGCAACAACGGCGGGCAATCAACCTGCGTGATGGCGGCTGCATCATTCCTGGCTGCACGATCCCGGCGTATTGGACCGAGATCCACCACGTCATCCCCGACGCCGTGGGTGGACCTACCCACACATCAAACGGAGTGTCACTCTGTTGGTACCACCACCGCACGATCGAGACGTCCGGCTGGCAGATCCGTATGATCGCTGGGGCACCGCAGGTGAAGGCGCCGCCGTGGCTGGAAACGAACGCAGAGTGGCGGCCTGCCAGCAAATCGCCCACCCAGCTCACCCGCACCCTTGAGAAACGCACAACGGGAACCGCGGGGCCGGACGCACTTTCCGCAAGACAGGCCGCACCTCCCGCCGCACCGGCTGCACCTTGTAGCGCGGGGCTACCGACGCTCCGGCCATCCGGTCGGCCAGAACTCAGCCCAGATGGGCAATCCGTGTCGGGCGTTGCCGGGCGATCTGAAGCCCGACCAAGTGGACAGCCGCCACCCCGCAACCCAGGGCGACCGCAATTGTTGCTCGATGGCCTTCGATTTGCTAGGGTTGCTTGTTGGCTTACGCGCGTGAGACATCTGACTAGTTCCGGCGTCTGACTAGTTTCGGCGCGAGGATCGTCCGTCACCGCACTGGGCCTGAATCAGGCCGTCGAGTGGCATTACACACCAAACATCAAGAAGAAGGTTACCTACGTGGCAAACATCAAGTCGCAGATCAAGCGGATCGGCACGAACAACAAGGCGAACGAGCGCAACAAGGCGATCAAGAGCCAGTTGAGGACCGCGATCCGCGCCACCCGCGAAGCCGTCGTCGCCGGCGACAAGGACAAGGCTCAGGCCGCGTTGCTGGTTGCTGCCAAGCGTCTGGACAAGGCCGCGTCGAAGGGTGTCATCCACAAGAACCAGGCCGCCAACAAGAAGTCGGCGATCGCCAAGAAGGTTGCAGCGCTGTAACCACCCCCTGTTTCATTCGAAAGCCCCGCCGCGTGCGGGGCTTTCGTGGTTAAGCGGGAACCCCGTCCGTGAGAGGCGCTCAGCGTTCGCCGCGGGCGCTCACCAGACCGATCATGCGCTCCAGCGCATAGACCGGGTCACGCCCGGCACCCTTGACCCCGGCGTCGGTCTCGGCCAGCAATTGGATGCAACGGCCGAGGCCCTGCTCACTCCAGCCCTGCAAATCGCGCCTGGCCCGGTCGACCTGCCACGGGGCGAGGGAGAACTGTGCGGCCAATTGGGCGGAACCCCCGCGCGCACCCTGCAGCTTGGCCATGGTGCGAAGCTTCATCGCGAACGCGGCCACCATCGGCACGGGATCGGCGCCGGAGGCCAACGCCTGCCGCAACGAGACGAGTGCCTCGGCATACCGGCCGGCGATGGCAGCATCCGCCACAGTGAAGGCGTTGGTCTCCACCCGGCCGCCGTAGTACTTGTTGACCAGTTGCTCGGTCACGTCGCCTGCGCCGTCCGAGATCAGTTGCTGGCAACTGCTGGCCAGTTCTGCCATGTCATCGGAGAACGCGGCGACCAGTGCGCGCACGGCGCCCGGCGCCACCCGCCGCCCGGCGGTGGCGAATTCGGCCTGCACAAAGGCGACCTTGTCCGACTCCTTCTTCAGCTCGGCGCAGACCACCTCGACTCCCCCGCCCAACCCGCCACGAATGGCGTCGAGTAGTTTCTTGCCGCGCACTCCCCCACCGTGGCGAAGAATCAGGCAGGTGCGATCGGCGGGTTGCTCGAGGTAGTGCAGCGCCTCGATGATGAACAGGTCGGTGCACTTCTCCACGTTGGCCACTCGGATCATCCGCGCCTCGTCGAACAACGACGGGCTGGCGAGGGTGAGCAGTTCTCCGGGTGCGTAGTCGTCGGCCTGCACATCGCTGACCTCGAGGCTCGGATCTTCTTCTTTCAGAAAGTCACGCAGGTAGCGAATCGCACGATCGGCGAGAAAGCCCTCGGTACCAGAGACCAGAACCACCGGGGCGGGCCTGATCTGGTTCCACGACAATTGCGCGATCGCCGGAGCCTTCGCTCTGGCCGGTGCCGCTTTCCTCACTGCCACTGCTGCTCCCTCATGAGTTCCGCCCCCAGCCTAGATCACCCCACGGTCATCCCGGCCCGTTGCGGGCGTCGGCAGCGGGCCGTTCGCTCCACACCCGGATGCGGTCATCCCCGGCACCTGGCGGTGACACGATGACCAGGCCCTGCTGGTCGGTTCGGTGCATCCGCGTTCCGCTCGCAGTCAGCATCTGCAGCGCCCTGTCTGTCGGATGCCCGTACGAATTGCCCTCGCCGACTGAGATCAGCCCAACTCTCGCCTGCAGGCGCCGATACAGTTCGGGGCTCTGGTCGGCCGAACCGTGATGTGCCACCTTCACCACATCGACCGGGGCAAGCCCCTGGTGGGATAACCTTCGACTGGCGAGCAGTGCGCGCTGGGCGTCTTCGCCCAGGTCGCCCAGAAAGATCGAGCTCATCCCTGGCGACTCGAACCGGATCGTCACGCTGCCCGCATTGCCCACCGCGAACCGGGGATCCCCCGCACGCGGCCAGAGCACCTTCCAGGTGCTCTCTGCGAGCGTGCCGCTCATTCCGCTTGCCGCAGTCACCACCCGTGTACCGGCCGCCGCGAACGATTGAATGAGGCGCCGGCCGGCTGCCGTTTCTGGTGGCCCGATCAACGCGGTCTGGGTGCGCCCCACGACGGCGGATGCCCCGCCGACATGGTCGAGATCGAAGTGGGTCAGCACGAGCAGATCAATCCGGTCAACCCCGAGCTTTTCCAGGCAGCGGCCAAGCATTTCGGGATCGGGACCGGCATCGACCAGCGCGTGGAGTTCGCCGAAACGCAGCACGACGGCATCACCCTGACCAATGTCACAGGCTGCTATCTGCCAGTCGTCCGGGACCGAAAGCCGCTCGGCGAACCGGCCACCCGCGTGCACCCCCGCGTACACGCTGCCCGCCAACAACACGAGCGTCAACGACAGAACCCACGCGACCGACCTGGAGCGCCGCTTCAGCAACACCACCAGGACACACACGGTCAACCCACTGACGAGGAGAAGCCCGGCCGCCCCCTCGAACCAGGGCATGCGGGCAGCCGGCCACCGGCTGGTCGCCTGGGCGACCGCAGCGATCCACCACGAGGGAAACCACGCCAACTGCATGATCAGTTGGCCGGCCGCGGGGGCCACAGGAAGGAGAACGCAGCCGATCAGCCCGAGCACCGTCGCGATGGGCGCTGCCGGCGCCGCGAGCAGATTGGCTGGCACGCCGAACAGCGACAGTGAGGCATCCAGCAGAACCAGAACCGGTTGGCACGCCAACTGTGCGGCCAGGGGGATGGCTATCAGCATCGCGACCCACGCCGGCATCCACCGGGCAAAGGTGGCCGCGATCGGCCCGGCCAGCAACAGGAGCCCAGCCGTGGCCAGTACGGAGAGGGCGAAACCGAAGTCCCGGGCCAGCCATGGGTCGATCGTCAGCAGGACCAGACAGGCCAATGAGAGCGCGGGGATGCCCTGCGACAGGCGTCCGGCGGCCAGCGAGACCAGTACCGCCACTGCCATGACCGACGCCCTCAGAACGCTCCCCTCCGGGGTCACCAGGATGACGAAGCCCAGAAGTGTGATGAGTGCGGCTGCGATTCGGATGCCGCGGCCAAGACCGAGCCCTGCGCCCACCAGCATCACGCCCGCGACGACCACCGCACAGTTCGCCCCCGAGACCGCGGTCAAATGGCTGAGAGATGAATCCTTCATCGCCTGGTCGAGTTGCTCACTCACGGCGCTCGTGTCGCCGATCGCGAGCCCGGGCAGCAGGGTTCCGCCGTCACCGGGCAGCGTTCGCGCCGCACGGGAGAAGCCAAACCGCAACTCGTTGGCCCAGTCAAGCCACGCCGGCGGTGGCGCCACGGCCCTGGGGCTCCCCCGCGCGAATATCAGCACACTCACCTGTTCCGCCTCGCCCAGAGGGCGCACAGTTCCGGTGACCTCAATCGTGGCCCCGATCCGAATTGCAGACACCGCCGTCGTTCGCCAGTCCCCCTCGGCGCTGGCGGCCGCTGATTTGGCGGTTGCAAATACACGTACCGGCGCCTCCATGGGAAAGACCCGCTCACCGACAACCAGCTGGGTGATGCTGCCGCGGAACGAGTACCGGTGCTCGACTCCCCCACCGAAACCGACTCCGCCACCGAAGCCGCCACCGTCACCGAAACCGACTCCGCCACCAAAACTGACTCCCGCAGCCGACCTCGGAATGGCCACGACCCGCATGGTGGCGGTGACGGTACGACCACCGGATGCACTCTCGAAAGCCTCGGCCGGGTACCGGTCGCCATGCTTCACCGCGACCGATGTGGCCACAAGCGCCATCGAGGCGGCGGTGATGACCGCCACGGTGACGACCTGCAACGCCCCGGGGATCGTCCCTCTTCGAGCGGCGGTCAGTTCATCGGCAGTCAATTCAGCGGCAGTCAATTCATCGGCAGTGGCTTCATCGTCCGCGCGGCTGGCCATGTGCTCGGTGAGCGCCCGCGCCGAACGAACGCGGTGAAACAGTACGGAAACCAGCGCCGCCACCAGCCCAAGCGCTGCGAGCCCCCACAGCGCGAGGGCAATCCCCGCGTGGTCGTGCGGGATCCCGATCAGCACACCGGCCGCCAACCAGGCAAACACCGCCGGGATCGCGAGCCGAATATCCAGTGGCGGGCGCGTCACGTGGTCACGAGATCCCTCAACCCGTCGAAGGTCTTCTCCCCGATTCCGGTCACACTCATCAGGTCATCGATCGACGTGAAGGAGCCGAACGACTCGCGCCAATCAATGATGCGTTTCGCGAGTGCCGGCCCGACACGCGGCAAAAGCTCCAGCTCCGCCTGGCTTGCGCGGTTGATGTTGATCAGGCCACCAGAGCTCCCCGCCGTAGTCGGGTTGGACTCCTCAGAGTGAGACACCTCCTCACCCTCAGTTGGAACGTACAGTTGCTCCCCGTCACTTACGAAACGGGCCAGATTGACCCCGCCCGGGTCGGCGTCAACGGCCAGCCCTCCGGCTGCCGCGATCACGTCGACCACGCGTGCCCCGTCCACCAATTGGTAGAGGCCCGGATGCTCCACCGCCCCCAGGACGTGCACGAACACGTCGGCAGCGGCGGCGATCTCGGCTCGGTTTGCTCCGGTGGCGTTGGCCTCGCCCTCGATCGGGGATCCGGAAGCGTCAACCGTGGCACCGGTGCGCTGATCGGGCTCGAGCCATTCTGAGGCCCCTGTGGACGAGCCGACCGTGACGAGGATGGCCGCCACGGCAGCGATCAGCAGCAGCCCGACAGCGGCTCCCACCCCGAGCCGCAGTCGCACGGGGCCGCGGCGGCTGTCGCCGACCGGGCCCGTCTGCCCCGGTCCGGAAAGTGCGCTCATTGGGGCAGGTTAGGCCGACGCACCCCGCACGTGACCCCAGAATCGGCTCCCAGTGGACAACCGCGCACACCCCTGCCGTGTCGGGAGTCGTGCCGGTGGGCGAACCGGGTTACTCGGGCTTGGTCGCGATGTTCACGATCTTGGGTGCCCGCACGATCACGTTGACCTCGGTGCGCCCCTTCAACGTTCGAATGACATGGTCGGATGCCCGGGCCAGAGCCTCCAGCTCGTCGGCGGCAATGTCGGGACTCACCTGCAACCGGTCGCGCACCTTTCCGTCGACCTGGATGATCGCGGTCACGCTCGTTTCGACGAGCAGCGCAGGGTCGGCTTCTGGCCACAACGCCAGCGCGACCGAGGGCTCGTGCCCCAGGTGTTCCCACATGTCCTCAGCGGTGTAGGGCGAGAACATGTCCAGGCCGATGGCGACCGCCTCGGCCGCCTCACGCACCGCCGGGTCGGCCGCACCGGCGCCGGTGTCGATCGTCTTGCGGGTGGCATTGACCAATTCCATCAACCGGGCAACCACCACATTGAACTTGAACGACTCGACCAGACCGGGCACCTCAGCCAGGAAGTGGTGGGTCACCGTGCGGAGTGCCGGGTCACCGGCGCCGAAGTCCACGCCGGGATCCGACTTCACGTCGTTGGCCACGCGCCACGCCCTGGCCAAGAACTTCGCGCTGCCGGCGGGTGAGACATCCGCCCAGTCGACGTCGTCTTCGGGTGGGCCGGCGAACGCCATGGTCAGGCGCACCGCGTCGACACCGTGCTCGTCGAGCTGTTCGGCCAGGGCGACCACGTTGCCCTTGGACTTGCTCATCGCCTGTCCGTCCATGAGCACCATGCCCTGGTTGAGCAGGGCGCTGAACGGCTCGGTGAAGTTCACGTGGCCGAGATCGTAGAGCACCTTGGTGATGAACCGGGCGTAGAGCAGGTGCAGGATCGCGTGCGTGACCCCGCCCACATACTGGTCGACCGGCGCCCACGTCTTGGCCAATTCCGGGTCGAACGCCTGCGTGTCGTCGTTCGGTGACAGGAACCGCAGAAAGTACCAGGAGCTGTCGACGAAGGTGTCCATGGTGTCGGGGTCACGGCGTGCCGGGGAGCCGTCGCGCGGGTCGGCAACGTTGACCCAGTCGGTGGCTGCGCCCAGGGGCGAGCTGCCCTTCGGCTGCAGGTCGAGCCCCTCGGTCGGCGGCAGCTCGACCGGCAGTTGGTCGAATGGGACCGGGATCAGCTCGCCGTCGTCGCCGTGAATGATCGGGATGGGGGTGCCCCAATAGCGCTGGCGGGAGATCAACCAGTCGCGCAGGCGGTAGTTCGTGGTGGCGCGGCCCAGGCCGTCGGCCTCCAGCTGTGCCACGACGTGGGCGATGGCCTCGGTCTTCGCCATGCCGTCGATCGGGCCGGAGTTGATCATCCGCCCCTCGCCGTTCGTGGCGACGCCGGTGCGCACCGGATCGTTGTCGATCGGCGCTCCGTCGGCGTCGAGCTCGGCGGGAACGTCGACGACCACCCGCACGGGCAGGTCGAAGGTGAGCGCGAAGTCGAGGTCACGCTGGTCGTGGGCGGGGACCGCCATGATCGCGCCGTGCCCGTAATCGCTCAGCACATAGTCGGCCGCCCAGATCGGCAGTCGCTCGCCGTTCACCGGGTTGATGGCATACCGGCCGAGGGGCACACCAGTCTTCTCCCGGTCGGTCGCCTGGCGTTCGATCTCGGTGCTCTTCTGCACCTTCGCGAGGTACGCGTCAAATCTCTCGCGCACATCGGCGGGGGCATCCGCCACCAACTCTCCGGCCAGGTCGGAGTCGGGCGCGACGACCATGAACGTCGCACCGTAGAGGGTGTCGGCGCGGGTGGTGAACACGGGCACGCGATGGTCGAGCCCCTCGATCTGGAATTCGACGTCGGCCCCTGTCGAGCGGCCGATCCAGTTGCGCTGCATGCTGATCACCTTCGCGGGCCAGGTGTCGGCGAGATCATCGAGATCTGCGAGCAGCCGGTCGGCGTAGTCAGTGATCTTGAAGTACCACTGGGTGAGCTTCTTCTTGACCACGAGTGCGCCGCTGCGCTCGGAGGTGCCGTCTGCGAAGACCTGCTCGTTCGCGAGTACCGTCTGATCGACCGGGTCCCAGTTCACCCAGGAGTCCTTGCGGTAGGCGAGCCCCGCCTCGTACATGATCAGAAACAGCCACTGGTTCCACTTGTAATACTCCGGATCGGAGGTGTGGATGACCCTCTCCCAGTCGAACGAAGCCGCATAGCGGCGCATGCTCACTCGCTGCTGTTCGATGTTGTCGTAGGTCCACTTGCGTGGGTCGAGGCCGCGCTTGATGGCGGCATTCTCGGCGGGCAATCCGAACGAGTCCCAGCCGATCGGATGCAGTACGTTGTACCCGCGGTGGCGCCAGTAGCGGGCGATCACATCACCCAGTGCGTAAGCCTCCGCGTGGCCCATGTGCAGGTCGCCCGACGGGTACGGGAACATGTCGAGAATGTATTTGCTCGGGCGATCATCGTCGAGATCGGGGCTGAACGGTTTCAACTCGTCCCAGACCGCGGCCCATTTGCGCTCGAGCGCGGCGAAATCGTAGCGCTCGGTATCGGTGGGCTCGTCGTGTGTTGACGGGGACATGTCGGATGCCACGTGACTCTCATTCATCGATGCGGATCGGGTGATCGGCGCGCCCGGATGACCGTTTCGCGCCCCCTCAAGCCTACTCACCCGAGCGCGGGTCGCTCGGCATCGAGTACTCCGAGCAATGCCTGCGCTTTCAGTTTCACCTCTTCCAGTTCTTCGATGGGCACAGACAGCCCCGTGATCCCCCCGCCGGCACCGATCACCGCCTGGTGTGCTTCGATCAGGATGCTGCGAATCACCATGGCCAATTCGATCCGGCCGGAGCAGCCGATCACACCGAACGCGCCGGAGTAGACGCCGCGGGCGACCTGTTCGAGCTCCTGCAGCCGCGTCATTGCCGCGTGCTTCGGAGCCCCGGTCATCGACCCGGCTGGAAACGTTGCCTCAATGACATCGATCACACTGGCGTCGTCGGCCAGTTGTGCAGTGATGGTCGAGACCAGTTGGTGCACCTGCGCATAGCTCTCCACCTGGAAAAGAGATTCCACTCGAACCGTTCCCGGTGCGGCGATCCTCTCCAGATCATTGCGCATCAGGTCGACGATCATCAGGTTCTCGGCTCGCTCCTTGGCGCTTGCGGCGAGTTCGGCAGCCAGGCGTGCATCTTCGGCCGCGTCTGATGACCGGGGCCGGGTTCCCTTGATCGGCCGGGTGCGAACGAGGCGCTCGGTCGTGACCTCGAGAAACTGTTCCGGTGAGGCGCTCACCAGGGACAGGTCGCCGAATCGGATCAGACCGGAGTGCGTCGACGGGCTGACCTCCCGCAGGGCCATGAACACCCGGAATGGGTCGAAATCTCCGGCGACTCGAATCTGGTTGGTGAGGCAGAGCACGTACGCGCTGCCGGCAGTGATCAGTTCCTTGCAGCGGTCGATCAGATGAAGATAGTCCGCATCGGAATGGTGCCACCGTACCGGCCCAATCGGCGCCCTCCCAATCGGTGCCGCCCCGATCGGCGCCCTCACACTTGGTGCCCTCCCAATCGGCGCCCCAATCGGCGCCCCAATCGACCCGGCGGCGGCCGACTCGCCATACCAGCCGGGCAGGGTGCTGGCGCGCGCGGCTGCCAACAGTCGGGCGTCCTCCGCGGCGTCGCCGGCCGAGAGGAGCGTGACCCGTCGCGACGAGTGCTCAAACCGGAAGGCCCGATCCACATACATCCAGGCGGCATCCGGATGCGTGCCGGGGAGCATGGGGACACCACTGGTCACCTCCCCGAGTTCATAGCCGAACCACCCCACCCAGCCGGGGACGATGCCGTCACCCGCGCTGACATCTGGCTCCGTCAGCAGATCGTCGTTGAGTCGGGAGCGTAGAAAGTCGAAGACGGTCCCGGATTCCGGCAAAACGGTTGCGGCTGCGCCGGCTCCGTCCGACGCACGGAGCGTACCCTGCGTCGACGTGACGACGCGGCCATCCGCGCATTGACCGAGATAGCTGACCGCGCCCCGGTCACCCGATTCGGGAAGATCGAGCCAGAAGGCATGTTCTGCGTGCGCATACAGGGAGTTGAACACAGCTGCCGGGTTCAGCCACGATTCCAACGGGGTGCGCACGATGGGTCGGGTCACTGCATCAGCCTACGGCCAGTCGCGCGCCATTCGGGCATGTCCTCTGCGAGTATTCGGCCACCTGCAGCCTCAATGAACACGCGCCACTCCCCTGCCACCATTGGTCTGGGCCGGTGCCCCGCTACAATCTCCACAGGCCGATTGCTGTGTGTGAACGAGGCAATCGTACGTCTGCCCCGCGGTGCGCAGCGCGCACCCCTCGCTCGCACCACAACCTGAACGGAGGTTCCACACCATGGTGGACCTCTCATACCTCTGGCAGCCGCACGAAGAAATTCTTTCCGAGACGGTGAGCGGTGAGGCCACGCCCCGCCTGCTCGTCGCCGACTCGTGGCTGGTCGAGGATGGCCTGGTGCGGGCGATCAGCCTGCATCGCGACCGGTTCTTTCGGACCGCCCGCACCTGGTACACACTGCCCATACTGGACAGTTTCTGGGACGCCGCACTGGGCATGTTGCCAGGCACCGGCCGATGGTTTCCCCGGATCGAGGCGCAGGAGGGGACAACCGCCGACACCGGCCCTGACAGCCCGCGACTCGCGCTTCGGTTGCGCACGGCGCCCTCCACGAACCGTCAGATAGTCCTCGCCAGCCATCGCGGCCCTGACCCGCGCACACGGCCCTCGGTGAAGGGTCCGGATATTCCCTCCCTGAACGCCGCCAGGGCGAAGGTCGCTCCCGAAGCCGATGACACCGTCATCCTCGACGCACGCGGGCACATCGTCGATGGCGCCACCACAGCCATCCTCTGGTGGCGCGGTGACACCCTGGTGTCGCCGCCGTCTGACCTGAAACGCGTCGACAGCATCACCGCAAAGACGATCCGGCTGCTGGCATCCCAGACCGGGATCCGCTGCACGGTGGAGCGGGCCCATGTCAAAGACCTGGCGGGCTGCCGCGTGTGGGCGGTCAACGCCCTGCACGGCATCCGAAGCGTGTCTGCCTGGTTGGACGGCCCCGATCTCGATAGTGACGATGCGGATGACGACCGGTGGATGCGCAGTCTGGCTGCCCTTCGGCGGCCGATACGTTGAGCGGAAACACAGCCTTCACCCACCCGGCTCACACTACGATCGTGGCATGAAGGAAGCTCCAGGGCGCGCGTGAACGACTCCCTGCTCTGGTTGATCGACCTGGTCGCCGGTATGGACCCGCTGCTGAGAACCCTGCTGGCCGGTGTCGGGATGCTCCTGGAGACATCGGTTCTGATTGGCCTGGTGGTTCCCGGGGACACGATCGTGTTGATCGCCAGCACCGGGGTTCAGAGTCCGTTCCAGTACTTCGGTCTCGTGCTCGCCGTCGTGGTCGGTTCGCTGGCCGGAGAGAGCATCGGCTTCGCGCTCGGCCACTACCTCGGGCCGCGCATCCAGACCAGTTGGCTCGGCCGCCGAATCGGCGACGAGAACTGGACGAAGGCCCAGAGGTATGTGGTGCGCCGTGGTGGGATCGCTGTCTTCCTCTCCCGCTTTCTTCCCGTGTTCCATTCCCTCATCCCTGTGACGGTCGGGGTCAGCCCGATGCGCTATCGCAGGTTCATGATCTGGAGCACTCCCGCCTGCATCATCTGGGCCTTCGCGTACGTCTCGGCCGGGTCAGCGGCAGCCCAGGGTTACCGTGACCTGGCGGGGCAACTCCACTACGCCGGGTTCCTTTTCGTAGCGGCAATCGTGGTCTTCCTGCTGATCGCCTTTGGTATCAAGAAATTGCTGAACCGGATCGAGGCCCGCCACATGCGCGCCCTCGACCTGGTCGCCGGTGACACTGCCTCCACGCCGAGTGCTGCTGGTGCGGGCAGTGCCACCGGAGGGGCTGTCGACGACACGGGGCACGAGGGTGCCGCCGACGACCCCACCGAGAAACGCGATTAGAAGAGCTTCTTCTGCTCCAACCAGTTCTTGGCGATCATCTCGGGTGACTCCTTCTTGTCACCCTGGTTCAATTCGTTCATCGCCAGAAGTTCCGCTGTCGTCAGGTTCGCCGAGATCTTGTTCAATACAGCCTTCACCTCATCGGTGGCTGCTGCACTGCTGATCAGCGGCACCACGTTCTGTGCCAGGATCATGTTCTTCGGGTCGGCAAGTGTGACGAACTTGTTCTGGGTGATCGCAGGTGTGGTGCTGTAGATGTCGGCAAGGTCCACCGTGCCATCGACCAGGGCGTTGACTGTGAGTGGTCCGCCACTGTCGCTGATCGGCACCAGGGTCACATCCTTCACCCCGTAGATATCCTTCAGGCCGGGAATCCCATATGGGCGCTCTCCGAGCTCAGGGTTTCCACCTACCTTCAACGGGATGCCGAGCCCGGCGAGGTCGGCGAGGCTGGTCACATTGTTCTCGGTCGAGAACTTCTGGGTCACGTTGTACGAGTCCTTGTCCTCGGCTTTGGCCGGGTCGAGAACTTCGAAGCCCGACGGCAGGGCGTCGCCGAGCGCCGCGACCACTTCTTCGCTCGAGGTGGCCGTGGTCTTGGGATCATAGAACTGCAACAGGTTGCCGCTGTACTCCGGAATGAGGTTGATCGAACCGTCTTGCAACGCAGCGAGGTAGACGTCTCGTTGGCCGATGCTCAACTTCGTCTCGACCGTGATTCCGTTGGCCGTCAACGCCTGGGCGTAGATCTGGGCGATGATCTCGTTCTCCGGGAATTGCGCCGAACCCACCACGACGGTTCCCGAGGCCGGAGCCACACTGCCACTGCTCGGCGGTGCGGTGGGATTGCTCGAGGAGCACCCGACCATCGCCACCGCCGCGATCACTGCAACCGCTCCGCCGAGTATTCGACTCTTCGTATTTCTCAACATGTGTCCCTCATCTCCTTGTTGTGAATCATGTCAGGCGTGCATTCTCTTCGAAGCCAGCCGCAGCGCTTTCACTCCGCGGGGAATCACAATTCTCTGGGTTCCAGCCAACACCGCATCGATTACCAGTGCCAACAGGATCACCACGATTGCTCCACCGAGCACCTCGGCATAGTTTCGCACCGGCAGCCCGTCCAGCATGAACCGGCCCAGACCGCCGACCGGCAGGATCGCCGCGACCGTCCACGTGGCGATGACCTGGAGTGTGGCCGAGCGCAGGCCGCTGATCGCCAGCGGCAGTGACAGCGGCAGTTCCACCTGGGCAAAGACCTGCCACTCCGTCATTCCGACTGCCCGAGCAGAGTCGATCGTGCTGCGTTCGACCGCTCCGACCCCGGCGTAGGCGCCAGCCAACAGGGGCGGAATCGCGAGGATCACCAATGCGGTCAGCGGGGCAAGAATCCCGAGGCCCATCAGCAGCGCCAGGACCGTCACCAGCCCCAGGGTGGGCAACGCTCGAAATCCGCCCGATACGGCGACCGCGAGCCCACGGCCCCGACCGGTGTGTCCGATCAGGTAACCGATGGGCAGTGCGATCGCAGCGGCGATCACCAGTGTGAGCACCGTGTACCCGAGGTGCTCAACGGTGCGCGCGGGAACGCCTCCGGGCCCCGTCAGATTCTCGGGGTCGACCAACCAGGCCAACGCATCCAACCAGTTGTTCATGGGTTGATCACCACCGGATCGTCCTGGACAACCATGACCCGCCCATTCGTACGGGTGATCCTCGCCCAGGGCAGAAGGAATCGGCCCAACAGAACCAACAATCCGTCGAACACCAGCGCAATCACCACGGTACCGATGATGCCGACCAAAATCTCCAGGGGAAAGTTGCGTTGAAAACCGTCAATGAACAGATAGCCCAGGCTGTTGACCCCGATCAACGCGCCCACGCTGACGAGACTGACGGTGGACACGGCAACCACGCGCAGGCCGGCAAGCAGTACCGGGCCCGACAGCGGAAGTTCTACCCGCACCAGCCGCCCCCACGTCGAATAGCCCATTGCTTGTGCGGATTGGATCACATCGGGTTCCACATCGGCCAGGGCGTCGGCGGTCGTTCGCACCATGAGTGCGACTGCATAAAGGGTCAGCGCGATGATCACGTTCAGCGGGTCAAGAATCTGGGTGCCGATGATCGACGGAAGCAGAACGAACAAGGCCAGGGACGGCACCGCGTAAAGGATGCCGCTGGCTGTGACCAGCGTTCCTCGAACCAGATGATAGCGGTTGGCAATGGCCCCGATCGGTACCGCGAGGAGGAACCCAAGAACGATGGGCACCACGCTCAACCAGATGTGATCGAGGGTCAGCGACAGTACCATGTCGAGGTTCGCCAGCAGCCAACTCATCGTGCGCCCCGACTCAGCGCCCGTCCGTGGACGGCCCTCGGGTCTGTCCGGGCCAGCTCGGGCCCTCGGTCGGCGATTCGTTCACCAGGATTCCTGCGGGCCGGCCGGTGCCATCAACCACCAGGTTTCCCGAGCGACCCGGGACCAGGTGCAGGGCACGCGCACCCCGGTCGGTGCCCACGAAACTCGAAACGAAATCATCGGCCGGATTGCTGAGAATCTCGGTGGGCGTACCCAACTGGGCGATCTCGCCGCCCGTCTTCAGGATGGCGATCTGGTCTCCAAGAAGAAAAGCCTCGTCGATGTCGTGGGTGACGAAGACCACCGTTTTGCCCAGTTCGCGTTGCAGGCGAAGCAGCTCTTGTTGCAGCTCCGAACGCACGATTGGGTCGACTGCCCCGAACGGCTCGTCCATCAACAAGATGTTGGGGTCGACCGCGAGTCCGCGGGCCACCCCCACCCGCTGTTGCTGGCCGCCCGAGAGCTGACTGGGGTACCTGTCGGCGAACGCGCGGTCCAATCCGACCGTGTCCATCAACTCGAGTGCCCGGCCTCGCGCACGCCCACGCGCCACACCGGTCAGATAGAGCACGGTGGCAATGTTGTCGACCACTTTGCGGTGCGGCAGCAGACCGGAGTTCTGCATCACGTAGCCGATTCCGCGCCGCAGCTTCACCGGCTCCTTGCCGGCGATGTCGTCGCCGTCGATTTCGACGACGCCGCTGGTCGGGTCGACCATACGGTTGATCATTCTGAGGATTGTCGTCTTGCCCGAACCAGAAGACCCGACAAGAACCGTGGTCTTGCGCGACGGGATCACGAGCGAGAGTGAATCCACGGCGCGCGTTCCATCGGGAAACTGCTTTGTCACCGATCGGAATTCGATCATGTCTCGGGCTCGGTTCCTCGGTTGTGTGAAATTAAGTCGTGCCGGGGGTCCAACTCAAGCACGATTCTGCGGCAGAGGCAAAATCATGCGCAACATGTACGGTGGCGAAACCCCCGGCCATGAACCTATCCGCTCGCTTCGGATTTGGCTGACGAGCCGTAGTGGCTCTCGAGGTAGCCGTAGATCACAGCTCGGCATTCGGCGAGGAAAATCGGGTCGCCCTGCGGATCGGAGTAGAACGCCCGACTGATGATGGCGTCTCCGATTTCGACCGCGACCTCCATTCGGAATGCCAACTCGTCGCCCTCGGGCAATTGGTACTCGGAAGAAAGGATCTCAGCAAGGCTGCGCGCAAAGAATCCTTGTTCGAACCGTTCTCCTGCCGCATCAGGCGCGTTGACGCTGTCGACGAACTTGATTATCCGAAATCCACGCTCATCCCGGTGCATCCCAATGAAGGCGTCGATCGCACAGCCCATTGCGCCCCACCAGTCCGTCGGTTGGATCCGCTTGATCTCGTCGACCACTGCGGCGTGAAATCGCTGAATCGCGCGTTCGCGCAACGCCTGTAACACGGCGATCCGGTCGGGGAAGTACCGGTAAACCGTTCCGATTGACGCCCCTGCTCTCTGGGCCACCATCGCCGTCGTCACCCGTTCGAAGCCGACTTCGTCGATCACTTCGGCCGCCGCATCCAGGAGTCCGGTCAGCCTGGCGGTGCTGCGCTCCTGAACCAGTTGTGTTCGCACCTGGATTTCCTGGGGTGCGTTATCCACCAATCTATCTAGTGACATATCGCACTCCTTTTCGTTATCGGCATGCTCGATTCTAATGACTCGTCCCCTGAAAGGGTGACATTTCGCCTTCAGCGTGGCTCTATCTTCTGAGTGGCGCATTTGGACCGGGGGTTGGGAGCCTTCTCGCCCGTTTTCGTGGTGCATATTCGCGCGTCTCGTCCGACCAACAGAGGGGAGCCTTCTCGGTCTGCTTTCGTGGCTTGAGCGCCGAACGTGCGAGACTGTCCGGGTGGCAGAGCCTTCCGGATCAACCCCCGAGCGACGGGAAAGTGTCGTTCGCCACCGTGCCGCACGCCTGGAAGATCGCATGCACAGTTTTCGCGAGAGACGAGCGCGCAAGCGTGGCTACGCGGCAACGGTGATCGCCTATACGGGCTACGGCGGTGCCACCTGGGTTCGCGTGCTCGGCCGAGTGTTGTTGACCAGAAACCCCCGGGCCGGTTCCCGGGCAGAACGCAAGCAGCTCAAGCGCATCGACCGGGTGCGCGGCTGGCGCAGTTTCACCAGTGTTCCCGTCGGTGACGTGCTCGTCACGGTGACCATCGACGACATCAGCTTCCAAGTGAAGGCTGACCGGGGCGGGGTGATCGATGAAGAACTTCCTGTGGTGCTGAAACCGGGTTGGCACACGGTCCGGATGCACACCGTCGACTCGGAGGTGAGTGAGTCCGAGGTATTCGTCGTCGACCCCGCCACGACACTCGGGGTGCTCTCTGACGTCGACGACACCGTCATGGTCACGGCACTCCCCCGACCCCTGGTGGCGGCCTGGAACACCTTCGTCCTCGATGAGCACGCCCGCATCCCCACCCCGGGGATGGCCGTTTTCCTTGAACGCCTGGCGGCCAGTCACCCGGGTGCCCCGGTCATCTACCTGTCTACCGGTGCCTGGAACGTCGCACCCACACTCACCCGTTTTCTTGACCGAAACCTGTATCCGAAAGGGGCCCTGCTTCTGACCGATTGGGGGCCCACACACGACCGGCTGTTCCGGAGCGGGCGCGAACACAAACGCACGAACCTCGTCAGGCTTGCCCGGGAGTTTCCGAATATCAAATGGCTGCTGATCGGTGACGATGGGCAGAAGGATGAAGAGATCTACGGTGATTTTGCCGCGCAGCATCCGGAGCACGTCGCGGCCGTCGCCATTCGCCAACTGTCGCCCGGTGAAGCGGTGCTGGCCGGTGGCCGTTCGTCGCCCGATCAGCACTCGGAGACGGCAGACATTCCCTGGGCCTATTCCCCGCACGGGGCGGGCCTTGAGGAGCAACTGACCGCGTTCGGCGTCATCTGAGGGTATTCGGCCCGAGCCGGCGTCGATACGCTGGAGGGCATGACGTGGGCGACCAAATTGCGAACCTCCAGTCGGGTGCCATTGCTGCAAGCGGTCAAGACCTCGGTCGCCACCGTGCTCGCCTGGGTGGTGGCCGGCACCCTGCTCCCCGGTCAGCTGCCGATCTTCGCGGCCGTCGCCGCCCTTCTGGTCGTGCAACCGAGTGTGAATCAATCGTTCGGCAAGGCGATCGAACGCACATTCGGGGTCGTTCTCGGAGTGCTCATCGCGACGGGGATCAGCCTGCTGTTCGGCCAGAACAGTTGGGTGGTGCTGCTGGCAATCGTGGTGTCGATCATGATGGCCTGGTTGCTCAGGTTGAACCCCGGCTCGTCCAACCAGATCCCGATCAGCGCCATGCTGGTGCTCGCGCTTGGTGCGGCAACCCCCGACTACGCATTCACCCGCATCATCGAGACCATTATGGGTGCGGTGATCGCCCTGATCGTGAACCTGGTGATCGTTCCACCGGTGCTGCTCCTGCCGGCGCACCACGCAGTGGCACGGCTGGCCGCTGGGGTGGCGTCGGTACTCGACCAACTGGCGGATGCCCTGAGAACGCCCATGACGAGCGACCAGTTGATGTCGCTCATGCACGACTCGCGGTCTCTCAGGGACCTGCGCGATACCGCGGATCAACGGGTGACCGAGGGCGAGGAGTCGCTGACGCTCAACCCCCGCCGTTCTGCGCACCGGGACCGGCTGGTCGCCGCCAGCCAACTGCTCACCAGGCTCACCCCGCTGGTCACCCGGGTGATCGGGATGTCTCGGGCCCTGCGCGACCACTACGACGAGCAGTTGAGCTCCGACCCGGCCGCCCGGGCCATCGCCACCGAACTCACGCGGGCCGCCCACGACCTGCGACTGCTGATCCGCCCGATCGACAGCGTCGATGACCTGCCAACCATGACCAGTGAGATGCCGGCGCTCACCGCACCGCTCGTGATTCTGAAACCCAATCCAGAGCATTGGATCCTGCTCGGGTCTCTGATGGAAGACCTCAGACGGGTGCGCGAGGAAATCGTTGGCGCAGAAGCCAGGTGAGCCTAGGGTTGATTCTCTTCCACTGACGTGCGTCGCAGGACCAGCAAAGCCCGAGCCGCCTGATCGACCTGGGCCGGATCGATGCGGCCGGTATCCACAGCGGTCATGATGTCGGAGACCATGGTGCCGAGATCGATCCCGGCCGTGGATGGGTTGGCGGGCAACACGTAGAGCAACATAGTGGTGCCCGCGGCGAGGGCGCGGATCGCGTTCTCAGACGGGTCGCGATACTCGTCGAGACCGCTGTGCTGCAGCATCAGCATGTCGTCGCTGATGATCACCCCATGGAAGTCGAGGTCGTCCCTGAGGATGCGATGCCAGACAGGAGACAGGCTGGCTGGCTGCGCATCGACTTCTGAATATTCCAAGTGGCCGAGCATCACCAGTTCGGCACCAGCCACGATGCCGGCCGCGAACGGTCGACCGTCGCGCTCACGCCAGTGGGCGCGGCTCATCTTCGTCTGCGGGATCAGCTGGTGCGAATCTCCGACCCCGGTCCCATGACCGGGAAAGTGCTTCAGGGTACTGAGCACGAGACCGCTCTCGCCGCGCACCGCCTGGGCGACGCGTTCCGCGGCGGCCTGCGGGTCGACGCCGAGCACGCGGTCATAGATGAAGGAGCCGGGGTCGGCAGAGACATCGGCGACCACCCCGAAATTGATCTGGATGCCCGCTTCCCGCAAAAGCGACGCCCGTGACCGAAACGCGGTGTAGGTCTTACCCACCGGGTCGTGTTTGAGCTGATCCGCGCCCGGCGCTGTGTCTGCGTGAAGCCGGCTGACCACCCCACCCTCTTGGTCGACCGCGAACAGCAACGGCAGTTCGGGATCGGGGCTGGCCGCCGCGGTGAGGCCGGCGAGGGCGGTTGTGCCGGAGGGAATATTGTCCCCCATCAGGATCATGCCGCCGGGTCGGTTGTGCTCGGCAAACGCACGAAACGCGTCGGCATCGGTTCCGGGAACGTGCAGCATGAACAGGCTCTGCACCTTCTCGGCCAACGACATCTGGGCCAACCGGGCTTCTGCCCACACCTCGGCCCGTTCGGCCGGGCCGGGTTCGGGTTGCGGCGCTAGTTGCGCCTCGGGTGCAGCCGACGTGGTCGTCGTCGGCCCGCGCGCCGCCAGCCCCGGCGACGGCGGCCCAGGCGACGGCGGCCCAGGCGACGGCGAGACAACGCCGCCTGCCGCTGCCGGCGGCTCCACACCTGCGGGGCGGGCGGGTGCACATCCGGCGGTCACCAGCAGCCCCGTGATCGCCGCCGCCGCGACAAGGACCCTGCCCGCCGTCCGCGCCCACATCATCCGTCGATGGTACCCCCGTTCACGCGAGGCGCGCCCGGCACTGGCAGAATCGGGGCTCGCGGCAATACGCTGGCATCCATGCAGCAGGGTTCGGCAGGTTTCCACCCATCACCGGTCACTGCTGTTCGCGGCCTGATCCTTGCCACCCATCCCCTGCCGTCGATAGTGGTCACGGCGGTTGCCCTGATTCTCGGGCTGGCCGTCGGCCTAGGCACCGTTGAACTGTGGCTGGTCGCCGCGATGGTGCTCACGGGACAATTGTCGGTGGGCTGGTCCAACGACTGGATCGATGCTGCCCGTGACACCGCCGTCGAGCGACCGGACAAACCAATTGTGACGGGCATGGTGAGCCGGCGCGCCGTCGGCGTTGCCGCCGTGGCCGCTGTCGTCGTCAGCATCGGCCTCGGGTTCGCTCTTGCCCCGGCCGTCGGGGTCGCGAATGTGCTCTCGGTGGCCTCCGCCTGGGCGTACAACGGTCCGCTGAAATCAACCCTGTGGTCCTGGTTGCCGTTCGCCGTGAGTTTCGGGATCCTGCCGGCTCTGGTCACCTTCGCACTGCCCGGTTCGCCCTGGCCGATGTGGTGGGTGGTGGCCGCCGGCGCTCTTCTCGGCGTTGCGGCCCACTTCACGAACGTACTGCCCGACCTCGAAGGCGACCGGCGCACCGGCGTTTCGGGGCTGCCGCACCGGCTGGGTGCCCGGGCATCCGGGCTGATCCCGTTCATCATGATGGCCCTGGTCTCGGTGCTCGTCGGGATCGGACAGGTGGGCACAGCACCCCGCCCGGGAACAGCGGTGGGTGTCGTGCTGGGATTGGCAATCGCGGTGACCGGAATCGTGCTTGCGCGTACGCGCCGGCCGACCCGTTCCTTGATGCGGCTGATCATGCTGGGCGCACTGGTGAATGTGGCCACATTGGCGGCGACCGGGATGGCGTTGGTCGTGGGCGCGTGAAGCAGGCACCCCGTGGCTCGCTCCGGACCGGGGATCAGGGCGCCAGCGGCTCAATCGGCCGGCCGCGGTTCAATCGGCCAGCGGTTCAATCGGCCCCGTTTCAATCGGTACAGTCGGGCTGGACGTGGAGGATGCGTCGGCTGCGTTCAGCCTTCTCGGGTTCTGGATACCGACCGCCGAGATCACACCTCCGGCGATCAACATCAGGGCGGTTGCGAGCATCGCGCGGTGAAAACCGGTCAGGTCGAGGGTGCCCCCGACGATGATTCCGGTCAACGCAACGGCGATCAGCCCGGCCACCCTCGACACGGCGTTGTTCACCGCCGAACCAATGCCGGCCTGACTGGTACTGATGGCGCCAAGAATGCCGGAGGTCAGTGGGGCCACCGTGATTGACAACCCCAGGCCGAACACGAGCACTCCGGGCAATACCTGCAGCCAGAAGTTGATCGGATCAGTGACCGACAGCATCATCAGGTAGCCGACTCCACCGATGACCGGCCCCACCGCCATGAAGAGGCGGGGGCCGTATTTGCCGCCCAACTCGCCGAACCGCGATGAGAGCAACAGCATCATTATCGTCGTCGGCAACAGGGCCAGCCCCGCAGCCAGGGCCGTGAATCCGACAGTCTGCTGCAAGAACAGGGTGAGAGCGAACGAACCGAAAGACAGTGCCCCGTAGATGAATGTGGTAGCCACGTTGCCGACCGAGAAGTTGCGCACCCTGAAGAGTTTCAACGGCATCATCGGATGCGGCGCCCGTGACTCCCACCAGAGGAAGACGACGAAGGCGATCACCCCGAGAATGAGCGGGAGAAACACCAGTGGATCCTGCCAGCCGAGTCGCTCCTGTTCGATCAGCGCGAACACAGGGCCGCCAAGACCGACTGCCGCCAAGACCGCGCCGATGACGTCGACGTGCCCCGTACCCCTGACGTGCTCCGGCTCCTTCATCCTGTGCAGCAGCCACAGCGTGACACCGATCGGGATCACATTGATCAAAAAGATCCACCGCCAACTGAGATAGTCGGTCAGAAGGCCGCCCAGGATCGGGCCTGCGATGAACGCGACCCCCGTCCAGCCCGTCCACGAGCCGATCGCCCTGCCTTGGGCCTTTCCGGAGAACTCCGACAGGATCAGTGCCAGTGAGCTCGGTACGAGCAGCGCCCCCGCCATGCCTTGCAGTCCACGGGCCAGAATCAAGAAGATGCCCGCCGGGGCCAGCGCACACAAGAGGCTGGCCACCCCGAACCAGACCAACCCGACACGCAGGATTCGGCCGCGGCCGAACGTGTCTGACAGCGATCCGGCGACGAGAATGAAGGCGCCGAGTGTGAGCAGGTACGCGTCGACGACCCATTGCTGCAGCACCAGTCCGCCGCCGAGGTCACGGGCCATGGCGGGCAGGGCGACGGTGATGATGGAGCCGTCGAGAAAGGCGACGAACGAGGCGAGGATCGCCGTCCACAGGACGAGCCGCTGTTGGCTGGTTGTGGGCGTTCGTTGTTTCCTACTCATGGCCGTGCGCTGTTCACGGCCGCGCCCCAGCCGCAGTCGCCGCGTGCGGGCAATCGCATTTGCCGCCCCGCCATCTCCGGGCGGCGCACAATGGGGGCTCTGTTCGATGACGACGTCACCATGACTTCATGTTAACCCTGCCGTTGCTTCAGGGGAGGGCGAGTTTCATCGAGGCGCCACCGGATCAGGGCGCTCCGTGTGGTGATCGATCGCTGACTGGGAGCGACCCGCAGTTGCTGGGTCTAGTCTGGGCCAGAAGCAACACCTCCTGTCTCAGGACCCATGCCGAATGTACTCAGACGCACGCGTCAGCCACGAGTCGAACGGAGCCCGGTTTCGCCCATGACTGCACCGTCACGCCCAGCATCACCCCTGACCATCGTTCAGAAGCCCCACCGCACGTCGCTTGCGGCTGCCGGAGGTGTTGCAGCTCTCATCGCCGGGCTCGGTCTCGGCGAATTGACGGCGGCCCTCACCTCGATCGCCACGAGCCCCACCGGCTCGGTTGGCTCGGTGGTGATCGACCTCACTCCGGGATGGTTCAAGGAGTTCATGATCTCGGCTGTCGGTACCGCCGACAAATTCGTGCTCGTCGCGCTGATCATTGTGGTGGCCTCGGCCGTCGGCGCCATAGCCGGGGTGCTCGAGCTGTCTCGTCCGCCCGGGGGGCGCGCGGTGCTCGGCGGTCTCGCCGTGGTCTGTGCGATCGCAGCGCTCAGCCGGGCGGGGGCGGGCCTCAGCAGCGTATTGCCTGCCGGCGTGGCCTGGCTCGTGGCCGCCCTGGTACTGGTCTTTCTCGTTCGACGCCTGCGGCCGGGGGTCGCCCCAGCCACAACAACGCGGCGGCGAGCTGCGGAGCGCGGCGACGCGCCCACCCCAGCACCCGCGGCGGAGTCCTCGATCGACCGGCGCCGATTTCTGCTCTACTCGGCAGCCGCGGTAATCGTCGGTGTCGCGGCCGGGGCCATGAGCCGCGTCGCCGGCGCCGGGGCTCGGGCAGCCCAGTCTGCCCGTTCTCTCCTGAGGCTCCCCGCCGCCGCCATCCCGGCTCCCGCGGTGCCCGCCGGTGCTGCCCTCGACGTCGCCGGGATCACCCCGCTGGTCACGGCCAACGGTGATTTCTATCGCATTGACACCGCCCTGGCCGTGCCCGACGTGAACCCGGACGACTGGGCTCTCACGGTGAACGGCATGGTGGAGCATCCGATCACCATCACATTCGCCGAACTTCTTGCGCTCCCGTTGACCGAGAAGGCGGTCACGTTGGCCTGTGTCTCGAACGTGGTTGGCGGCGACCTCATCGGAAACGCCACCTGGCTGGGTTATCCGATCAATGAGTTGTTGGCCCGGGCGAAACCGGCCGCCGATGCCGACATGGTGCTGTCGCGCAGCGTCGACGGCTTCACAGCGAGCACCCCACTCGAAGCGCTCACCGACGACCGCGGTGCGCTGCTCGCGGTGGGCATGAACGGAGAACCGCTGCCGTTCGAGCATGGTTTCCCGGTTCGCATGGTCGTTCCCGGGCTGTACGGTTACGTTTCTGCGACGAAGTGGGTGACTGAAATGACAGTGACACGGTTCGACCGCGACACCGCCTATTGGACCCGCAACGGGTGGTCCCCGCTGGGGCCGATCAAAACCGAATCACGGATCGATGTTCCCCGCAACGGCGAGAAGGTGGCGGCTGGCACGGTGACGATCGCCGGGGTCGCGTGGGCGCAGACCCGCGGAATCGACAAGGTGGAGGTGCGAATCGATTCCGAACCGTGGCGTGAGGCCACGCTTGCCCGTGCGATCTCGGCCGACACCTGGGTGCAGTGGCTGTACGAATGGCAGGCCACACCGGGCACGCACATGCTCACCGTGCGGGCGACGGATTCAACCGGGGTCACCCAGACCGAGACGCAGGTGGGGCCTGTGCCCGACGGAGCCACCGGCTGGGACCGTCTCACCGTCAACGTCGGCTGAAACGCGGTCACGGTCCGGGTCACGATGAGCGCCGGCCGGAATTCCGGCATGACGTCCTCAGAGCGTGCCCACCGCCGTGACGCGCACTGCAGCGACACCCAGTTCGTCTGATTCGGCCAGGTCGATCGTGGCGCTGATACCCCAGTCGTTGTCGCCGGCCGGGTCGTGCAGAATCTGCCGCACCTCCCAACGGTCGGGGTGCGTCTCGATCATGATCATTGCCGGACCCCGGGCATCGGGACCGGTTCCGATCTCGTCGTGCATGGCGAAGTAGTCGTCCAGTGCCTCTGCCCACTTCTCTGCGGTGAACCCTGCGGGCCCGTCGAGTTCGCCCAACTCGTCGTAGTGTTCCAGCGCCGCCAGCTGCACCCGGCGGAACAGCTCGTTGCGCACCAGCACCCGGAACGCGCGAGTGTTGCGGGTCACACCCGGCGGCAGCGCCGGCGGTGCGTGCGGGTCGGGATGCTCGACGCCCACATGTGGGTGGGACAATTCTTCCCATTCGTCGAGCAGGCTCGAGTCGACCTGGCGCACCATCTCACCGAGCCACTCGATGATGTCGTGCAGTTCTTCGTTCTTGGATTCGTCGGGAATGGTCTGCCTGGCTGCGCGGAAGGCATCTGACAGGTAGCGCAGCACCTGCCCCTCCGAACGCGCCAATTTGTAGAACGACACGTATTCAGCGAACGTCATCGCCCGCTCATACAGGTCGCGTACGACCGATTTGGGTGCGAGTTGAAAATCGCCGACCCACGGTTGCGAACGCCGGTAGGTCTCGAACGCCTCCATCAAGAGCTCTTCGAGTGGCTTCGGATAGGTGACACTATCCAGCAGCTCCATGCGGCGGTCGTATTCGATGCCCTCGGCCTTCATCGCCGCAACCGCTTCGCCGCGCGCCATCGACTCCTGCGCGCGCAGCACCGGCCGCGGGTCGTCAAGGGTGGCCTCAAGGATGGAGATCAGGTCCAACGCGTAATTGCCGCTGCCGGGGCCGGCTACGGGCAAGTCGGGGCCGCCACGGTCAGGTGCGGCCTGGTCTTCGGACGGATCCATCAGATCGAACACGGCGAGGGCGAACGGCGACAGTGGCTGGTTGAGCGCGAAGTTCGGTTGCAGGTCGACGGTGAGCCTGATCCTGGGGTGCCCACCGCGGGGATCCGGTTCCTGCACCACCACGCCTGCGGTGCGCAGCGTTCGGTAGATGGCCAGCGCCTTCCTGGCCATCGCGAGTTGGCGCACACGCGGCTCATGGTTGTCTTCGATGAGCTGCCTGACGTTCTCAAACGCGTCGCCGCCGCGGCCGATCACGTTCACAATCATGGCGTGGGTGATCTGCATGCTCGAGGTGAGCGGTTCCGGCGAGGCTTCGACCAACCGGGTGAAGCTCGGCTCCCCCCAGGAGACGAAGCCCTCGGGCGCCTTCTTGCGCACCAGTTTGCGCAGCTTCTTCGGATCGTCGCCCGCCTTCGCCAGCATCTTCTGGTTCTCGGTCTCATGGTCGGGTGCCTGCACGACCACGGTTCCAGCCGTGTCGAACCCGGCCCGACCGGCCCGGCCCGCGATCTGGTGAAATTCGCGGGCGTTCAGCTGGCGCATCCGGGTGCCGTCGAACTTGGTGAGGGCGGTGAACAGCACGCTGCGGATGGGCACGTTGATGCCCACGCCGAGAGTGTCGGTGCCGCAGATCACCTTGAGCAGGCCGCGTTGGGCGAGTTGTTCCACCAGCCGCCGGTATTTGGGCAGCATTCCGGCGTGGTGCACGCCGATTCCGCTGCGGATGAGGCGAGAGAGTGTCTTGCCGAATACCGTGGTGAACCGAAACTCGCCGATCGCCTCGGCGATCTCATCGCGGCCTTCCCTGGAGATCATCTTGATGCTCGACATGGCCTGCGCGCGTTCGATCGCGGCCAACTGGGAGAAGTGCACGATGTAGATCGGCGCCTGGGAGGTGCCGAGCAGGTCTTCGACGGTTTCGTGCACGGGGGTCTTCGCATAGGAGTAATGCAGTGGTACCGGGCGTTCAACCCCGGTCACCAACGCCGTCTCGCGCCCGGTGCGCCGACCGAGGTCGTCGGCGATACGAGTCATGTCGCCGAGGGTCGCCGACATCAGGATGAACTGCACCCGCGGCAACAGCAGGAGCGGTACCTGCCAGGCCCAGCCACGCTCCGGGTCGGAGTAGAAATGGAACTCGTCCATCACGACCTGGTCGACATCGGCATCCGCGCCGTGGCGAAGCGCCACGTTCGCCAGAATCTCGGCCGTGCAGCAGATGATCGGGGCATCCGGGTTCACCGACGAGTCGCCGGTGACCATGCCCACATTGGCGGCGCCGAACACGTCGACCAGCGCGAAGAACTTCTCAGACACCAGCGCCTTGATCGGAGCGGTGTAGTAGCTGCGTTTGCCCTCTGCGAGCGCTGCGAAGTGGGCGCCGATGGCCACCAGCGACTTGCCGGTGCCGGTCGGCGTGCTCAGGATGACGTTGGAACCCGAGACGATCTCGATCATGGCCTCGTCCTGCGCCGGATACAACGTGAACCCGTTCGAAGCAGACCAGTCAAGGAACTCGCCGTAGACGGCGTCCGAGTCGAAAACGGTCGGCGCGCGGTCGAGAAGGGTCATGCCCCAACCCTACGTGCCGCCGTCGGCCTCCCCCTCCAGATCGTTGAAAGTTCAAATAGGTGCCCTCCGAGACGATCGGAAGGCACTATTGGGCTCGCTCAGTGAAGCCTGTGCTGCTCAGGATGCAGAAGCCGGGCGTTGGGGCAGATCCTGACGGGTTGCAACCGCCAACCGGTTCCAGACGTTGATGGCTGAGATCGCCATCAGCAGCTCGACCATCTCCCGCGGGCTGAAGACTTCGGATGCTCCGTCCCAGACGGCGTCAGACACCCCGCCCTGACTGATCTGGGTCACCTGCTCGGTGAGCCGGAGCGCAGCCTGCTCGCGCTCGCTGAACAGGCCGGCAGCTTCGTGCCATCCGGCCAGCACATCGAGTTTGCGTTGGTCGACGTCGGCTGCGCGGGCCTCCTGCGCGTGCATGTCGAGGCACCAGGCACAGCCGTTCAGCTGCGACGCGCGTGTCTTGACCAATGAGAGCAGGGCTTCACCGAGACTCCCCGCGTGAATGTACTTCTCCAGCGCATACATGGGCAGGTACGCCTGGGGATCTGTCTCCTGCACCGACAGCCGCTGGGTGATGGAAGTGGGCCGCACCATGTGCTCTGTGGTCATGACTGTTCCCTTTCGCGATAGGCGCGCGTGTAACCGCCCCTTATGTCCCCCGCTTCCAGATTCGTCCGTGTTGCCACTCACGTCAATGGCCCGGTCCCTTCCGTGAAAGAGCTATGACTCCCCCTGAGTGGGCGCGATAGTGCCCTCCCGAGCATTGGGACGGCACTTGTTTGCGCCCTCAGTCGCGGGCGCACTCAGTGGTGGGTGAACAGAGGCGGGTGATCAGCCAGCACATGACGGATGCGTTGAAGAAGCTCGTCCGCATCTCTCGGGTCATCCGCATTTACGAGGAAAGGCACTCTTGCGAACACTCAGTGAAATGCATGCCCCGACTTACGCCGGCGGTGCGCTCGCATGCTGATTCTTGGCTG
>CAJDUP010000066.1_pt1 | contig 29140 bp, 24 predicted proteins | sample 7391181 | NCBI WGS metagenome assembly CAJDUP01 (sample SAMEA7055690, study PRJEB34461) | soil metagenome | biome: terrestrial ecosystem; feature: Peninsula; material: soil | place: Antarctica | collected 2016
CGCGACTACCGCGCTCTGGCCGGAAACAATGCCGGCGGCAACACCGATTGCGACGAGTGTGACCGCTAGCAGAAGTTTTCGCCGGACCATACCTTGGACTCCGATAACAAGATTGGACCCTCGTGGTTACTCTGCTGAAAGACGACCTGTAGCGGCAACCGCAACACACGATCCGGTTCGACGACCGACGACCCGGTCGAATCCAAAACATCAGTTTCGGACACATCGAGACAGACTGAGGTTCGGATTTCATGCTCGCCCGGCCGGACGAAACCAAAGGTTTGGATGGCCATAGAGTCGTGTGTTAATCGGCCAATACTTGTCCATCCTTCAGAGTCATACAATTCAGCGACTTCCACTACTTGCCGATGAAGCTCACCAATACTGAGGGCTTGATAGGCCGCTCGGGCCTCAATAGCTCCGTCGGCCGCTCGATCTGCGGCCGCAAGGTACGCCGTGTACGTCTCGTGTGCTGCGGCCAGCGCCTCTTCGTCTGACGCGAACCAGGCAGAATCAGGAACGGGCGGCACGGGGATCGGTGTTGGCGCCACGGCCTCGGGAGTGCATCCGCCGAGGAGCAACGTGGCGAGCATGGCCAGGCCAACAGCCGCTGCGACGGGCGGGGCCGCAGAATGCCTGCTCAGGCGGGGCAACGATGAGCGCACCATGCCCCTACGTTAGGCCAGATTCGAGTTTTGCCCCGGAAGTTATCCACACGACCCGGCGGTGGGGCCAACTGCGGTGACCCGCAGACCACCGCACACTGACCCACAAGTACAAACTTTTGGGGGATGACCCAGAAATCTCACTGAATACGCTCGAAAGTGAGGCACCCACAGGCGCCCAAAACAGCAGGGATGAGACGAGAATGACTGCGTCCAAAATCAATGCCCAGGCCCGATCGGGCCTGCAGGCAGCACAGCAAGACCGCGGGAACATCGCACTCGGAAGCCAAGATCCCGCCCCGACATCCGGCCGACGACGCTGGGTCGGTCTCGGCGTACTTGCTGCCGGCCTGTCGATGATCGTGCTCGACGGCACCATCGTCGGGGTCGCCCTACCCGTGTTGATCGACGACCTGCATCTTGACCTCAGCGACGCCCAATGGGTGAACGGCATCTACTCGGTCGTCTTCGCCGCCCTCCTGCTGACCGCCGGCCGACTCGGCGACCGGTTGGGCCGGCGCCGCATGTTCGTCATCGGCATCGTCGTTTTCGTCATCGGGAGTCTTCTCGCCGCCATCGCCACCGGCGCCGGCACCCTGATCCTCGCCCGCGTGGTGCAGGGCCTCGGCGGTGCGTTGATTCTGCCGGCCACCCTCTCCACGGTGAACGCCACGTTCCGCGGTCGCGACCGCGCCATCGCCTTCGGCATCTGGGGCGCAGTCATCGCCGGCATGGCTGCGTTCGGCCCGTTGCTCGGCGGTTGGCTGACCACATCCTTCAGCTGGCACTGGATCTTTCTGGTGAACCTCCCCTTCGGCATCCTCATCCTCATCGGAGCCCTCTTCGCCGTTGAGGAGACACGCAGCAGTGACACCACTCCGGGGTTCGACGCCGGCGGCCTGGTTCTCAGCGCTCTCGGATTCGGCGCCATCGTGTTCGCAATGATCGAAGGCCGCACCCTCGGCTGGTGGGCTCCGGATGCCGCTCTCAACATCTTCGGCTTCACCTGGTCAACGGCCGCCCCGCTCTCCCCGATCCCGGTGGTGGGCGCGGTCGGCCTCGCCGCACTTGTTCTCTTCGTGTTCTGGGAGCGCCGCCGGGCCCGAGTGAACCGCTCCGCCATCCTCGACCTGAACCTGTTCTCGATCAGTACCTTCACCTGGGGCAACCTCACCGCGCTCTGCGTCGCCATCGGCGAGTTCGGGCTGCTCTTCGTGCTTCCGCTGTTCATTGTCAACGCGATGGGCCTGACCACGCTCGGCGCCGGCCTCGTACTGGCCGCGATGGGTGCGGGTGCGTTCGCGTCGGGAACCGCCGCACGGGCACTCTCCGAGCGAATGGGCGCCCCTTCCGTCGTTCTGTTGGGCCTCGTCATCGAGATCGTCGGTGTGGTCGTGACCGCCTTCGTGATTCGCCCCGGCGTCTCGCCGTGGCTTCTCGCGCTGGTGCTGGCCGGCTACGGTCTGGGTCTCGGTCTGGCCTCCGCCCAGCTCACCGGTACGGTGCTGCACGACATTCCCACCGAACAGTCCGGGCAGGGCTCGGCGACCCAATCGACCGTGCGCCAAGTGGGCGCCGCTCTGGGCACTGCTGTGATCGGCGCAGTGCTGGCTGCCGGCCTGGCGGGTGGGCTGGCGGCCCAACTCGACAACGTTCCGGGCATCGCGCCGGCGGCCGCCCAGCAGTTGGTCAAAAGCACCTCGCTGTCAGCCGGCGGCACCATTCCCGTCCTGCGAGCGCAGGGAGTGACAGGAGACCTCGGGGAAAACGGGCCGGCTGCGGCAGCCGCCCTCTCCGCTGGTTTCGCCGACGCTACCCGCATCTCGATGTTCACTGCCGCTGGCTTTCTCGTCGTGGGGCTCGGCTTCGCCGTGCGGTTGCGCTCCCGCAGCAATTCGGCGGATCAAGCGACGAAAAGCCGGGCCGGGGCCTAGGCTTGGGCCATGGATACGATCATGGTCACTCTGCACGTTGTCGCTGCCGTCTTCATCATCGGCCCGATGGCATGGTGGATTCTGCTCTCGCTGGTGCTCTACGCGATCGCCCTGATCCTGACCCTCGTCGTTGTCGTTCCAGCGTTGCGCCGCGCGTCACGCCGGTTGTCGCCTGCACTGCCACCGGAGCGCCCGGCGGCACCTGCACGGGGCACCAGCCCCGCCACCGTTTCCGGCGGAACACCGGGCGCCCCTGCACCGGGCGCAGCGCCGGCGCCAAGGACGGCGCCGACCCCGGCCGCCACCGCCACCGCCTCGGGCACCGAGAACAACGAGTACACCCTGGTGGCCATGGGTTCAGGGATCTCCTCGGTTCTGTTGCTGGTCACCGTCGTCCTGATGGTGGTGGGGGCGTCGTCGTAACCCCTGTCACCGACCGAGGTCAGGGCCTTCGGAAGATGTCGAGCACCGCCCGCATCACCAGCACAAGGGCGACGGCGCCCAGGGTGTAGGCGAACAGCTGGTACAGGCTGATGGTCGGCGTTACCTCGGGGCCGCCGCCGCTGACCAGCAGTATGGTGGCCACCACGGCCGCGATGCCGCCCAGAAAGACCAGCAGAACCTGCTGGATCAGTGATGTGATGTAACGCCGGTCACGCTCGTCGGCCAGAATGCGCATATTGAAACTCAGCCGTCCCGCCTCCAGCTGAGCGGTGATCTGGTCCAGGCGTCGAGGGAGCCGTCGCAGAATGGGCATCATCGTCGTCATCTCGTCGGTGACCGAATTCTTCATGGCTGACGGCGTGAAGGCGTCAGCGAATCTGCTTCGGGCAAAGTCCTTGGCCCCGTTGAGTACGTCGAAATCACCGTCGAGCAGCCGCAACGTGCCTTCCGCCACCGCAAAGGCGCGGAACGCCGCCGCGATCTCCCCGGGGATCGCCATGCCGTGCTCACCGAGTGTCTGCACCAGATCGCTGAACATCTGCATACTCACCGCAGCGCCAGGGCCGAGGTTGAGGGCCACGAACCGGCCGAGCGCCCGCCTCAGGGCCGGTTCGTCGAAATTATCGGGCCGACTCATCAGCTCGAGCAGGCCGTCGGTCATCTGTTGGGCGTCACCCCGATCGAACGAGAGCATCAACTCGCCGATGGCACGCCGCATGGTCGAATCCAGTCGGCCGACCGAACCGAAGTCGATCAGGGCCAGCCGGTTTCCTGCAAGCAGCATGACGTTGCCGGGATGCAGGTCGGCGTGGAACACTCCGTCGACAGTGATCTGGCGCACAAGGGAGCGAAACAACTCGTCGGCGAGTTCGGTGCGTCGGGCCTGTGAGACCCCCGTCAGTGCATCCGGGTCGCTCAGCGTCTTACCGGTGAGCAGGGTCATCACCAACACGCGATCAGTGCACAAATCGACCCGGTGGCGGGGGATGACCAATCGTTCGCCTTCGGGGCGATTCGCCTGCACCGCGCGAAGCGCAGCCATGTTGGCGGTCTCCACCCGGTAGTCGAGTTCGCCGCGCAGGGCGTCGACGAAACCGGTCATGATCTCCATCACGCCGACCGAACGCGCCCATGCCGTGGATTTCTCGAGAGTGCGAGCCAGACGCAGCAGAATGTCGAGGTCGCGGGTCACCACCGGCACGATCCCGGGCCGCTGCACCTTCACCGCGACAGCCTCACCGGAGTGCAGCCGCGCCCGGTGCACCTGCCCGATCGAGGCTGCGGCTATGGGAACCGGGTCGAACTCGGCGAACACGTCGTCGATGGATGCCTGCAGTTCGGCTTCGAGCACTACCTTGACATCAGCCCACTCGGCCGCGGGCACGCGCTCCTGCAGCAACGAGAGCTCGGAAATGAACTCGGCCGGAACCAGGTCGATCCGGGTCGACAGCAGCTGACCGAACTTGACGAAGGTCGGCCCCGCCTCTTCGAGCGCCACCCGGAGCGACCGGGCCTGTTCCGCACGCTGCCTGGACGCCTCGCCGCCAGGCCCGTGCGCCGGTACCTTGATCGGCAACAGGCCGTTGCGCATCGCGATCCGGGTGATCTGGGAATACCGCCTGGCCCGCTGGAACTGGCGGCGGATGGCCGGCAGCCAATCGTTCGGCGGCGGCATGGTGCCGGTCGGAACAACCAGCTCGGCCAGCACCAGGAACGCCATAGCAACCAGCACGACGATGCCGATCTGAACCGGCACCAGCGCAAACATCGGGCCGGGCTGGTTCCAGATGAACCGGGCCTCGAAGAACAATTCGGCCACCAGAGCGATGACCCCGGCCAGAATGATTCGAATCAGGCCGACCGGCACCCCGAGCAGCCGGCGCACCACGGCCGCGAGAACGATGATGAAGACGATCGTGGCCGCCACATCGACGGCAACGCTCAGTAGAATCTGACCAGCGTTCACGTGTCCTCGCCTTCAGTCCGGGCCCTTGTCTTCGCAGCCCAACGCTATCGCCCACCGCCTGCAGGAGCCCAGCCGTTTCAGGCTGAAAGTTGTGCGAGCACTTCCTCCAGCTGGTCGACGGCCCAGTCCAGGTCGTCTTGCTCGATCACGATCGGTGGCGCAAGACGGATGGTCGACCCGTGGGTATCCTTCGCGAGCACCCCGCGCTCCATCAGCATCTCGCAGACGGTACGGCCAGAGGCCAGCACCGGGTCGATGTCGATTCCGGCCCACAGGCCCACGCAGCGCACCTCGAGCACACCTCGGCCACGGAGGGCATGAAGGCGGCCCGCGAGGCGATCTCCAAGCATCCGCGCCCGGTCAGTCAGGCTGCCGTCGGTCAACAGCCCGATGGTTGCAGCGCCGACGGCGGCGGCCAGCGGGTTGCCGCCGAACGTCGAGCCGTGCTGGCCCGGCTGCAAAACACCAAGAATGTCGCGGTTTCCGACAACGGCCGACACCGGAACGATGCCGCCGCCCAGGGCCTTGCCGAGCAGGTAGAGGTCGGCGGTGACGCCGACCAGGTCGCAGGCGAACCGGGTGCCCGTGCGGCCGAGGCCCGACTGGATCTCGTCAGCAATGAGCAGCACGTTGTTCTCAGTGCACAGTTCTCTGACCGCCGGCAGGTACGACGCCGGCGGAATCAGGATGCCGGCCTCGCCCTGGATCGGCTCGACCAGCACGGCGACGGTATTCTCGTCGATCGCGGCAGCGAGTGCTTCGGCGTCACCGTAAGCGACCGTGCGGAAGCCGGGAGTGAACGGACCGAAATCGGCTCGGGCATCCTCGTCGTCGGAGAAGCTGACGATGGTGACGGTGCGACCGTGGAAGTTGCCGCCCATCACGATGATGTTGGCCTGATCGGCGGCGACACCCTTCACCCGGTAACCCCATGCGCGGGCGAGCTTGATCGCCGACTCCACCGCTTCGGCACCGGTGTTCATCGGCAGCACCATGTCTTTGCCGGCATACTCGGCGAGCGCAGTGACAAACGGTCCGAGTTGGTCGTTGTGGAAGGCGCGACTGGTCAGAGTCAACGCGTCCAGCTGCTTCTTCGCGGTGGCGACCAGCGTCGGGTTGGAGTGACCGAAGTTCACCGCAGAATAAGCGGCCAGGCAGTCGAGGTAGCGCCGCCCGTCGACGTCGGTCAGCCAGGCACCTTCACCGTGGGCGATGACCACCGGCAGCGGGCTGTAGTTGTGCGCGGCGTGGTCGTTCTCGACCCGAATCGCTGCGGTCTGGGCATCCGTCACCGCCCCACCGATCAGGGATACAGAGTGGTCGGTCACAGACAGGGTCATCGTCGAAGCTCCAGGGTGCAGCACTTGACGCCGCCTCCACCGAGAAGCAACTCGGAGAGGTCGACGCCAATGGGGTTGTAGCCGCGCTCGCGCAGCTGCTTCTCGAAGCCGAGGGCACGCGAGGCGATCACCACATTGTATCCATCGGAGTAGGAGTTGAGACCGAGCACCGTGGCGTCCTCCTCGCTGACGAGGATCGCATCGGGATAGCGTTCGCGCAGGATCTTCAGGCTCTGCTCATCGAACGCGCTCTCCAGGTAGGCGATGTTCGCCTTCTCGCCGGGCGCCGGAGACGGGTCGAGCACCGCAACCGCGGTGTCGAGGTGATAGAAGCTGGGGTTGACAAGGTTGAGGGTGATGACCTCGCGCCCGAAAAGCTTCGCCACCTCCTGGTGGCTCTCGATATCGCTGCGAAACCCGGTGCCGGCCAGAATCACATCGCCGACCAGCAGGATATCGCCCTCACCCTCGTTCGTGTGCTCGGGCTCGGCAACGGTGTAGCCCGCCTCACGGAACCAGTCCATATAGGCCGGGCCCTCGGCTGCGCGCTGCTCATAGGTGAAGAGGGCACCGTAGGCGATACCGTCGAGCACGAAGCCGCCGTTGGCCGAGTAGACCATGTCGGGCAGACCGTCGATCGGGTCGATCAATTCAACCGTGAATCCCAGGTCGAGGTAGGTCTGGTAGAGAACCTCCCACTGCTTCACCGCGAGGGAGGTGTCGGTGGGGTTCTGCGGGTGCATCCACGGGTTGATCCGGTAGTTCACCGTGAAGAAGTCGGGCCGGCACATCAGCACGGTGCGCTTCGAGGGCGTGCGCACGGGCGCAGCGGGGGTGGGATGAGTGAGAACAGACATTTTGCCTCCTGGCGGCTGGAGCAGTCATCCTGGGATGAAAGCTCATTCGGTGGCGGACTCTGTCACTCGAAACTGAGCCCCGGAGGCATCCGTTCGGGTCGGATGCCCCGTGACCAGTCAGCTGATCCGCTCGTGCGGAGATGACTGGCGGGACGCCGTGTTCAGTCTGACACACAGTTATCTGCCATATTTCGCTGTTCTGCGCAGGTTCATTGCGCAACCTCGAGGCAGAACGAACGTTCTCTTCGCGATTGGGCCGAGCGATTGTCTCCGCGAGCGAAATAGCCGTGAGCAGTGCCGCTGCCCCAGGGCCGGTAGGAACAAAGCCATACCCGATGACAACCTTGGGTCACCCTGCCGTCAGCCCGCTGCAACTCCTACTGTGGATGTCATGACCGACACCAGTGATCTAGCCCCTGAACTCGACGTCTCCGAGTGGGTGGGCGAGCCGTCACCGCTCGAATCACTCCGCGGCCGGGTGGTACTCATCGAAGCATTCCAGATGCTCTGCCCCGGATGCATCAACTACGGCTTGCCGCAGGCACAGAAGGTGCACCGCATGCTGGAGGGCGTGACGGTCATCGGCCTGCACACGGTGTTCGAGCATCACGCGGTCACCGGCCCAGATGCGCTGAAGGTGTTCCTGGCCGAATTCGGCATCCAGTTCCCTGTCGGCATCGACCGCCACGAGAATGATGCCATGCCGGTCACGATGAAGCGGTACCAGTTGCAGGGCACACCGTCGACGTTGGTCATCGATCGCGCGGGTCGCCTTCGTCTGTCGCACTTCGGCAAGATCGACGACCTCGCGCTCGGCTCGATTCTCGGCCGACTGCTGGATGAGGACCACGACGCCAATCCTGACGCATCATGAGACGAACACTGATCCTCGGCGGCACCGCCTGGCTCGGTCGAGAAATCGCCACACAGCTCCTCGCGAGCGGGAATGCAGTGACGTGCCTCGCACGGGGATCGTCAGGGTCTGCTCCTGTTGGCGCAACGCTGGAAGCCATTGATCGCAGTGATCCAGAAGCTTATGACCGCGTCAAGCAGCAAGAGTGGGATGACGTGATCGAGTTGTCCTACGATCAGGGATTCGTCACCGGGGCCCTGCGGGCTCTGGCTTCACAGGCCGCGCATTGGACGCTGGTCTCGTCGGTTTCTGTCTACTCGTCGAATGCCGAGCCGCATGCTGACGAAACCGCAGAGGTTGTAGTGGCTGTGAACCTCTCCGACTACGGGCACGCGAAAGTGGCTGCAGAAAAAGTGTCGACGGAAGTCGACCGCGGATTCACCAGACGAAGCAATGCCGCGTTCATTTCTGCCGGCGGCGTGCTGCGGAGCCTTGATGACACGCTGACAGGCTCGCTCGAGTACGAGCAACGGTGCGGCCTTGACCGTGAACGACGATCCGGCCTGAGCCGACACGACGAACTGGCCCTCCTCGAAATCCTGTCCCGCTGACGGGCCTGGCGCGGGGGTGAGCGCGGGGGTTGGGATCCCGCTGGCTGAGGGATTGCGCCGGCAATCGTCTCGAAGCCCCCGACGTCCGCGGTTCGAACGTGGGGGTTTCGAGACGATTTTTCGTTCCTCAAAATCCCTCAACCTGCGGGGTGTGCCACGGCTTCGAGCCGATCCTCCTCCGTCGGATCCCTCAACCTGCGCGGCTTGTGCACCGACGTCAGCTATCGGCGCAGCTCCTGGGTGCAGCACTTGATGCCGCCGCCACCCTTCAGCAGTTCGGAGAGATCGAGCGGCACCGGCCGGTAGCCGTGCTCGGCCAGCTGCCGGATGTAGTCGTCGGCGCCGGCGGCGACCATCACGTTCAACCCGTCGGAGACCGAGTTGAGCGCGAGGATCTCGGCATCCTCGTCGGTGACGATGATCGAATCGGGAAATCGCTCGGCGAGCAGGGCCCGGCTGGCGTCGTCGAACGCGTGTGGCAGATACGCGATGCGGCCGGGGCCGGCAGAACGCTCGGAGTCGAGCACCGTGAGCGCGACATCCAAGTGGTAGAAGCGCGGATCCACCAGGGTGAGGCTGAGCACCTCGCGGCCGAACACCTTCTCCAGTTCGGTGTGGCTGCCCGCAGTGCTGCGGTAGCCGCGGCCGGCGAGGATCACGCCGCCGACGTAGGCGAAGTCGCCCTCCCCCTCATTCACGCTCTCGGGCTCGGTGATCGCGAAATCGTTCTCGGCGAACCAGCGACGAAACGAATCGGCCTCCGGCTGACGCTGCGGGTAAGCGAAACTGGCAATGTACGCCTTGCCGTCGACGGCGAAACCGCCGTTTGCGCTGAAGACCATGTCGACCAGGCCATCCACCGGCTCGAGCAGGTCGACGGTGTGCCCCAGGGCGAGATATGCGTCGCGCAAAGACTCCCACTGACGAACCGCCAGTGCCGTGTCGGTCGGCTGGTCGGGGTCCATCCACGGGTTGATCCGGTATTCGACCGTGAAATGATCGGGGCGACACATCAGGTAGTGCCGGGGCGTGGGCGTACGGGCCGGTGGGGTACCGGGCCTTTCGGTTTCAAGCAGCACATCAGCGGGCATCGCGGGGTTCCTTCCGGGCTCAGATGATCTCAGCATCACACGTCATCCCAGAACTTTCCCGCCCTCCGGCGCATCATTCCTGCGCGGTTGCGCCCGGAACGCACATTTTGGCTCTAGGCTGGCCGAATGGACAACCTGGATCGCCATATTCTCGATCTTCTCCGGCAGAATGCCCGCGCCAGTTACGGCGACATCGGGCAGACGGTGGGCCTGTCGGCCTCCGCAGTGAAACGCCGCGTCGACAGGATGGTCGCCGAGAAGATCATCCGCTCCTTCACCATCCAGGTCGATCCCTTGGTCGACGGCATGGGAACAGAGGCGTTCGTCGAGGTGTTCTGCCGCGGCACGGTGTCTCCCGAAGAGTTGAAGCGCATGTTGCAGGCCATCCCCGAGGTGATCTATGCGGGGACGGTTTCGGGTTCGGCCGACGCGATCGTGCAAATCAGGTCACGCGACATTCCAAGCCTCGAACACGCACTCGAACGGTTGCGCAAGGGCCCGAACATCGACCACACCGAGAGTGCCATCGTGTTGTCTCGCCTGGTGCAGCGCGCCAGCGACTGAATCAGGTACTCGTCGCCCTTCGCGAGCATTCCTCGTGCTGGCACTTTTCGCACAGGAACTCCCCACGCAAGCACTCCCCACGCAAGCACGGTGCGCCGTCACGGCACGGCGAGCGCCTCGATCTCGCCCGAATCCACGGCAGCCTTCAGCATCCGGTAATCGGTGAGGGATTGGTCGGCGTACGCCAGCGCCCACTCCACCATTGCGGTGTCGAAAGACGGCGCGATGCCCAGGTACCCGGCGATCATCGGTGAGTTCGAGCTCTGCACATGGCCGCGGGCGAGCAGCCGCGCACATGCCTGTCCGTATCGGCCATACTCAGCGGCAGTCAGGCGTGACGTATCGATCGATGACTTCATGTCGCGGAACTGGCGCACGTAGAAGTCCCGGCCGGCGACCTGGAGGTGCCCGAGGAACGGATCCGACACCGCCTGCAGAATGCGCTGGTTCGCCACCACACGGTGACCCTCGTGGATGCGCTCGTCGGGCTGAACCGGTTCGTGGTGACCGTACACCCGCAGAACAGAGGGCTGCGCCTCCTTGACCTGCAGCACGAGCGGCTCATTGTTCGGGCCGGTGAGCAGCAAGATGTAGCAACGCGTTCCGACGCTGCCCACCCCCACCACGCGCATCGCCAGGTCGGTGAGCGTGAACTGCGATAACAGCAACGCGATATCCGCGGGCACGGTCGACCGGTATCTCTCGAAGAGAGCCGTGAGCCTCTCCTCGGCCATCTCCGGCACATGGGTGAGCACAGGCGGGTCTTCGATCAGTTCTCGGACGCCGGCAGAGTTCACCCGCGTCACCTTGCGCACGAAGGCCGCGGAAGTGCGCCGGTGTGCCTGTCGTTCCGCCTTGGCGACAACCTTTCGGGCGCGTGGGCTCAAGTCGCCGCTTGCGCTGCCCAGCATCAACCGGTGATAGTAACGGTCGAGCACCGAGAGCGACACGAGTTCACGCAGCTTGAGCCGGTAAGCGGTCGCCGTCTGGAGCGCCGCGTCCACGGTGGTGGCCTCATCGAGTCCGGATTCACGGCTGCCGATCACCACGCTGGTGACCAACCGTTTGAGATCCCACTCCCAGGGCGCCAGGCTGGCCTCGTCGAAATCGTTCAGGTCGAACACGAGGTCTCGCTCGGGCGAGGCGAAGAAACCGAAATTGCTGAGGTGCGCGTCGCCGCAGGCAACGATCTCGATCCCGGTGGTGGGGGCGTGGGCAAGATCGGCGGCCATGATGGCGGCCGAGCCCCGGTAGAAGGTGAACGGGCTCACGAGCATGCGCCCCATCCGCAGGGGGATGAGCGACTGCACGCGTCGCTCATTCTGCTCCTGCAGGATTGCCAGCGGGTCGCGATCGTGCGCCACGTACCGGGCAAAGGTGGGCCGGGACACCAGTTTGCGAAGTGCCCGACCGTCGGATTTCAGCTGATCGCGCGTCGTGACCGCGAGCGGCCACAGGTCAGATCCATGGTGGATCTCGATCGCCATCGGATGCCTCTTTCTGCGGCGCGCCCAGCCACCACTGTGGGCTACAGATTAGCGCACGTACGGGGTACTCGGTACGTCGCGTGCCGCCCCCGCAACACCGGAAAAATGCTGGGGCCCCCGGCCCATTTCTATAGAAATGGTCCGAGGGCCCGCGAGGTCCTTCAGCGTGCAGTCGGGTCAGATGACGCCGTCGGAGAGCGTGCTCGGGTTGCCGAAGCGGTGGGCCGTGATCGAGATGGCCTGCTCGTGCAGGAACGGCAGCAACTCGATCCGACCGGCCGGCGTCACATCACCGGCATAGATCGCGACATCCGGGTTGCCACCGGTCGCAGCGGCCAGTTCGGTGGCACCCCCACCGATCAGGCGCACTCGACCGGTCAGCCCGGCGGAGGTCGCTCTCGAGAGCCACGCGGTATCCGTTTGAACGGTGACGGGGATCTCGCGCTGATCGAGAACCTGCTGCACACCGGCAGGCAGCGCCACAGCCGTCGAGACGCTGAACTCCGAGCGGCTCAGGCAACCCGCGATGATGACGCGCAACAGGTCGTGCATCGCGCCCGCCTCGTTCAGGCGCACGGTGACCGGCAGGCGCCGGTAACGCAGGAGGTTGCGCTCGCCATGCAGGTTCGACGCGTCCTTCACCGCACCGAACTCACTCGCCCAGGCCACGGTGTCGCTGAGGGCGGCGCGTCGCAGGGTCTCGAACTGGTCGAACTCGAGCGAGGACTGGCTGGCCTCGATGATCTGGGTCACCAGCGGGTCGATTCCGCGCAGGTGCAACGTGTTGCTGTGCGCGGAGTTGTCCGCAACCCAGGATCCCAGACCGACGAGGTAGTTCGGTCCGCCGGCCTTCGTTCCGGCACCCACGGCGGAGCGCTTCCAGCCGCCGAAGGGCTGGCGCTGAACGATGGCACCGGTGATCCCACGGTTGACGTAGAGGTTTCCGCTCTGGATGGTGTCGAGCCATTCACCCAGCTCTTCGGAGTCAAGCGAGTGGAGCCCCGCGGTCAGACCGTAGTCGATCGCGTTCTGGAAGCGAATGGCCTCGCTGAGATCCTTGGCGTGCATGATGCCGAGAACCGGACCGAAGAACTCGGTCAGGTGGAAGTAGCTGCCCGGCTGCACATTGTCGCGGATGCCCGGAGACCACAGCCGACCGGAGTCGTCCAGCTTGCGCGGCTTCACGACCCACTCCTCGCCCGCACCGAGGGTGGTCAGCGCGTGCAGCAGTTTGTCCTTGGCGGGCTCGATGATCGGGCCCATCTGGGTGGTGGGGTCTTGCGGGTAGCCGACCTGCAGCGTGGTGGCGGCATCGATCAGCTGGTTGCGGAACCGGGCACTCTTGTTCACCGAACCAACCAGGATCACGAGGCTCGCCGCGGAGCACTTCTGGCCGGCGTGGCCGAAAGCGCTCTTCACGACATCGGCGGCGGCCAGGTCGAGGTCGGCGCTGGGCGTGACGATGATGGCATTCTTGCCGCTCGTCTCCGCCAGCACGGGAAGGTCGGGCCGCCATGACTTGAACAGTTGCGCAGTCTCCCATCCACCGGTCAGGATGACCCGGTCGACACCATCGTGCGCAACCAGACGCTGCCCGAGAGAGCGATCGGCAAGGTCGACGTACGCAAGCAGTTCACGCGGGATACCGGCCTCCCAGAGGGCCTCCACCATCACGGCAGCGCTGCGCTTCGCCAGGCTGGCCGGCTTGATGATCACGCCGCTTCCTGCGGCGAGCGCGGCGAGCACCCCGCCGGCGGGGATCGCCACCGGGAAGTTCCACGGCGGCGTGACCACGGTCAGTTTGGAGGGCTGGAACGTCGCGCCCTGCACGGCGTCGAGTTCGCGTGCCCGTGCGGCGTAGTAGTGGGCGAAGTCGACCGCCTCACTCACCTCGGGGTCGCCCTCGGCCAGGGTCTTACCCGTCTCGAACGCCATGATCTCGAGCAGACGGGCGCGGTTGGCCTCGAGGGCGATGCCCGCGCGGTCGATGACTTCGGCGCGCTCGGCACCGGTCTTCTTTCCCCACTCGGTGCCGGTGCGAGTCACCGTGTCGATCACGCGATCCGTCGGTCTCGGCGGAGTTACGGAACCCGTCATCGTGCACCAGGGCCTCGGGGCTGGAACCGCGGCTGAGGCCGATCACCACTCCGGTGAGGTCGTCGGGGGCCTGGGCATCCACGACCTCGGCCTGCGGCCGGAAGCCGGAGTAACCGTCGGTCAGGCCGCCTGTGCGCTCTGCCGCCCGGTCTTGCAACCGGTGCGACGCGGGGGCGTCATCGGCTCCCGCGGTCTGCTCCCACCGGTCAAGCTCGGTCAGCGAGGCGAGGAAGCGGTTCTTCTCGCGCTCAAAGAGGGCGGGTGTGTCGGCCAGCTCGAAAACGGCCGACATGAAGTTGTCCTGGCTGGCATTCTCTTCCAGACGGCGGATCAGGTACGAGATCGCCACGTCGAACTCCGAGGGGTTGACCACCGGCGTGTACAGCAGCAGCTGGCCGACGTCGCGCTTGACAGCAGCCGCCTGTCCGGTCGCCATTCCCAGCAGCATCTCGTATTCGACGCCGTCGGTCACGCCGCGCTTCAACGCCAACAGGTGCGAGAACGCGACGTCGAACAGGTTGTGGCCGGCGACACCGATGCGCACCGCATCGATGTTCTCCGGGGTGAACGCCCAGTTCAGCACGCGCTTGTAGTTGGTGTCACTGTCTTGTTTGCGCGTGTAGGTGGCCTGCGGCCAACCGTGCAGAGAGGCGTCCACCTGCTCCATCGGCAGGTTCGCTCCCTTGACCACGCGCACCTTCACCGGGGCTCCGCCCCGGGCACGGCGGGCCTTCGACCACGCGGTGATGCGCTGGAGGGCGCCGAGGGCATTCGGCAGGTAGGCCTGCAACACGATGCCCGCCTCGAGATTCAGCAGTTCGGGCTTGTCGAGGATCCGCTCGAACACCTCAATGGTCAGGTCGAGGTCGTGGAACTCCTCCATGTCGAGGTTGATGAACTTGGCGTTGCCGGATGCACCGGTGCCCGAGGAAGCGGCAAGCTCGTAGAGCGGGGTCAGCTTCTCGACCACCCGCTCGAGGGTGTCTTCGAACGACCACATCGATATCTGGCTGACGATCGACGACACCTTGATCGACACGTAGTCGACGTCGTCACGGGCGAGCAGCTTGCGGGTGCCCTCGAGACGACGGTTCGCCTCCTTCTCGCCGAGAACGGCTTCGCCGAGCAGGTTGAGGTTGAGTCGGGCGCCGTCCTCGCGCAGTTTCGCGATTGCCGGGCCGAGTTTCTGCGGAGTGGCGTCAACGACCAGGTGGCCAACCATTTGGCGCAACACGAAGCGAGCCGCCGGTACGACGATCCAGGGGATGACCGGGCCGAGCACGCCGCCGACCTTGATCGCGGATCGCATGTACCAGGGGAGAAATTTCGGGGTCTTGTCGGTCAGGCCCTGCAGGGCATAGCCGGCCACGAACAGATCCTCGGGGCGGGCCACCCCATCGACGAACCCGACGGTGAAGTCCAAACCATTGGGGTCTTTGAGCACACCCGCCAAGCGCTGGCCCGCGGCATCCACCGGGAACTCCGTGCTCTCTTTCAACCAGCGTTGCACGAGTGCAATGGTCTCGTCGGCGAGATCGATCGGGCGCACTGCGGCGCCGTCGGCCGGAGTGGTCTTGTCAGTGGAAACAGTCATGGCAATCGCCCTTTCGGCGCACGGGAACATCGGCGGCAGGCATGCCCGCCTACGGCAATCATGGCGGAGGTCTTCGATTAGATAAAGCGATGCTTTATGATGAATATCAATTAGCTTTATCGATTGATTGGAATGGCCTCGTGCTCGATGTTCGCCGGTTGCGCCTGTTGCGCGAATTGGCGTTGCGCGGCACGCTTGCGGCGGTGGCCGAGGCCCTCTCCTATTCACCCTCCTCCGTCTCGCAACAACTCGCCCTGCTCGAGAAGGAGGCCGGGGTGAAACTGTTGGAGAAGGCGGGCCGGCGAGTGCAGTTGACACCGCAGGCCGAGATTCTGGTGGCGCACACCCAGCGTATTCTCGACCGTCTGGAGCGGGCGGAGTCCGAAATGACCGCCTCGCTGCACGCGGTTTCGGGCACCGTACGCGTGGCCGTCTTCCAGTCGGCCGCGCACGCCGTGATTCCGCATGCGCTCACGCTACTGGCCGAAGAGTACCCACAGTTGCGGGTGGAGATCGTCGAGCGCGAGCCCGAAGAAGGCCTGTTCGCGGTTTCGGCGAGAGACTTCGACCTGGTACTGGCCGAGCAGTACCCGGGGCACACGAGGGCGTACCGGTCGGACCTCGACCGCGTGGACCTGGTCTCGGACACCCTGCGCCTTGCCGTTCCTGGGCAGCTCGGTGGTCGGCCTGCGCTGCCCAGCATCGCGGCCGCGGCTGGCACACCGCCGACGAACCCCCAGCGCCGGATCATCTCCCTGGCCGACGCGGCCCACCTGCCGTGGGTGATGGAGCCCGCCGGAACCGCGAGCCGGGCCTGGGCCGCCCAACTGTGCCGGCAAGCCGGATTCGAGCCGGATGTGCGATTCGAGACGGCCGACCTGGTGGCGCACATCCGGTTGATCGAGTCGGGCAACGCTGTGGGCATCCTGCCCGACCTGGTCTGGTCGGGCGAGAAGCCCAGCGTGCGACTGGTGCCGCTGCCGGACTCGCCCTGGCGCACAGTCTTCTCGGCCGCACGGCGTGCCAGCGCCAAGCGGCCCGGCGTGCTCGCTGTGCGCGATGCCCTCGCCCGCTCGGTCGCGATGATGCCGACGCCCACGGACCTCGCCCGCTGACCTCGCCCGCTGACGTGGCCACGGGCGCAGCCTCGCACCGCCCACCAAAAATTCAGGAGCGCAGTGTCGCGGAGCCCCTCTGTCGCCTGGCTCCGCCCACATCCTGAACTTGTAACACTGAGCAAAGTGGAGCCGGGGGCAATTATCCTTCCGGACTCGTGAGACACTCACTCTCGAATGCTCCTGTTCGCAGTCGACCCCGGAGCCTAGCGTGGAGGTGAGAGGTCAGGAGGCACCCATGGATCTGGGACGACTCGCGCTTCGCATCACCATCGGCTCACTGTTCATCGGCCACGGAACGCAGAAACTGTTCGGCTGGTTCGGCGGCTCCGGGCTTGAAGGCACCGACACGATGATGGCTGCTGTCGACATGCGACCGGTGCGTCGCAACGCGATCATCGCGGGCGTGACCGAAGCCGGGTGTGGAGTTCTGCTGGTACTCGGGCTTGCCACCCCATTGGCCGCGGCGGGGTTGACCAGCGTGATGGTCACCGCCGTGCGCAAGGTGCATTGGAAGAACGGCCCGTGGAACTCGAACCGCGGGTGGGAATTGAACGCCGTGAACGTGGCCGGCCTGACCGCACTGGTCGACGCCGGGCCCGGGCGGCTTTCTCTGGATGCGGCCCGTGGGCGAATTCACGCCGGTGCCGGCTGGGCGCTGGCCGCCCTGACGGTGGGCATCGTCTCCTCGGCCGTGGCCATCAAACTGGGCGAGCGCGCTTCGACGTCTCCCGACAACCCCCCGGAGCCAGCGCCATCACCGAATCGGGGCCCGACGCCGTGATGGTGGGCGGTCAGATCTACCTGACCGCCACCTACCTCACCCGTGTTGTTAGACGATGCTGCATCTGGGGTGCGACGCTACTTCTGCGCGCTCCACTCGGCAGCTTTCTCGCGCAGTTTCTGGTGAGCTCCACCGAATGCCGCGGCCGCCGTTTCGCCGAGCAGCGCCTTGGGAACCTTGCAGACCATGGTGTAGACGGTATCCACAACGTTGGCCACCGGGCTCAAGCAGGTCTGGGAGACCAGCTGGTACGCATCCATGGTGCCGATCCCGAGAAGCTCGGAGACCCAGTTCACCATTTCGACATTGGCGATCCGGAAGGCGTCTTCGAGAGGCTTCGTCGAACCGGTGGTGATCAGGTAGTCGTCGGTCTCGATCCGCGGCCAGGCCGGCGCCTGTCCCTTGATCAGTTCGACGATGAACACGGTGTCCATCGCACACTCCACCGCCACCCCACAGGTCTCACCCTCACCCTGGCGGGCGTGGCCGTCTCCCAGGCTGAACAGGGCGCCGGGAACGTTCACTCCCAGGTAGCAGGTGGTCTTCGCCCGCATCTCCGGTGTGTCCATGTTGCCGCCCCAGTTGCCCGGAGCCAGTGCGGAGCGCACCTCTCCGAGGGCGGGCGCAACCCCGACCGTGCCGTGCATGGGGTCCAAGGGCAGCGGCAGTCGAAGATCGCTGCCAAGAGCTTGGAAGTGCACCAGCCGTTTTTCGGTGTCGAGATCGTAGAACCAGGTGTTCTCGGGCAGCGGGTCTTGGAGCAGGGCGGTGTCGTGGGTTCCGGTCAATGCCCCGAAGAACTCGACGGTGGTGCTCACCCCCCAGTCGAAACGTGGTTCGATGCTGATGAAATGGATGGCGAGAGTGTCGCCCGGCTCTGCGCCCTCGATGTAGAACGGGCCGGTCTGCGGGTTGAGGTAGCGGGGGTCGATCAGCGCCGACGGTTTCACCCCGGCCTCGGTGATCATGCCCGCAAAGCAGTCCAGGGTCGACGTGGAGACCACGGTTCCCGGCTTCAGTTCGGCCTTCGCCTGGGCGCCACCGAATGTGTAGACCAGCTGTGCGGGATCGACGTCTGCGGCCACCTCGAAATTAAGTGTTTTCATATTTCTCATGCCTTTCTGCTGAGCTCGGCTTCTGAAGTATCGATGGCTGCAGCTCGGACTCGGCGCCTTGCTCCCAGTTCGATGGTCTGCACCAGACCCCCGGGGCGGAATGCGAGCATGAAGATCAGCAGGATCGCGAGCAGGATCTCCGTCATCCCGACGGTCTCGAACGGCAGGACGCCGCTCACGCTGAACGAGTTCTCCATCGCGCGGAGCCCCTCGGTGGCGATGGTCACCAACAGCACGCCGATTGCCGTTCCCGTGACGGTGCGCGGCCCGCCCACGATCAGCATGGTCAGCACGATGAACGTCTGGGTCATGTAGAAGGCGCCGGGCTGGAACGAAGTGATGAAATGCGCCCACAGCGCCCCGGACATCCCGCAGACGAACGCAGAGATCGTGAACGCGAGCCAGCGCGCCCGCACGACGTTGATCCCGATGGCGGATGCGGCGTGCACGTTGTCACGCGAGGCCCGCAGCTTCATGCCGAGCGACGACTCCTTGAACAGGAACGCCACGACGAGAATGATCAGCGCCCAAGTGACCGCGGTCCAGAGGTCGGTGTACTTAAGCAGCCCGAACAGCGTGCGCGGACCGTTGGTGATGGCGCTCCACTGGGAGAGCACGACGTGCACGATCACCAGCAGTGCGAACGAGGCGATCGCCGACGCCGTGTCCGACAGTCGCATCAGCGGATAGCCCACGATCGCAGCGAACGCCGCCGCAATCAGCGCACCGCACATCATCGCCGGAAAGAAGCCCATCTCGATTCCGGCCAACGCGGGGTAGAGGGCGGGAAGCGACATCGCCTTCGCCGCGACCGGGATGGAGAACAGCGCCGACGCATACGCGCCGATCCCCATGAAGCCGACGTGGGCGAACGACAGGAGCCCCGAGTTGCCCATGAACATCTGCAACCCGAGCACCATGATCAGGTTGATGAACATGATCGTCATGATGCGGTCCAGCAACGGAATTCCGAGAATCGAGGTGATCAACGCGATCACGCCGAAGACGACGACGATTCCAATGAGGGGAAGCAGCTTTCGGCCGGTGACGGCGAAGGAAGGCATCTTCATCAGCCAATTCTCTCTGTCGCGAAGCGACCCTTGACAATGCCCTGTGGGCGAAAGACCAGAACCAGGATGACCACCGCGAAGATGACGGCGTCGCGGAATGCGAGCATGTCCTGGGGCAGGAGCAACTGCAGTGCGATCGTCAGGGTACCGAGGAAGAAGCCGCCGACAATGGCACCCGAGAGGCTGTTCATGCCCCCGACCACGATCGCAATCAATGCGATCAGCAGCGGCGCCATGCCCACGGTCGGCGAGACCGACCCGATTCGGCTGATCCAGAGGAAACCGGCGATTCCGGCCAGCACACCGCTGATGGCGAAGGCCGACACGATCACCTGGTCGGCGCGCACCCCGAGCAGTTGAAGCATGCGGAAGTCATCGGCGGCCGCGCGCAGGGTGATCCCCAAACGGGTCTTCTGCATCAGCACGAGCAAACCGATGAGAGTCAACGTGCTGACCAGGATCACCACGACGTTGGAGACCGAGATCTGCACCCCACCCAGGTTGATGTTGGTGTGGAAGAAGACCGGAACATCCACGGCGCGGGCACGCGGTGAGACGAAGACCAGGGCCGAGTTCTGCAGCAGGGTGCTGACGGCGAACGAGGTGATCAACATGGCATTCATCGAGTTCGATCGAACCGGTCGGAACGCCACGCGTTCCGTCACCACGCTGGTGAAAGCGGCGACGACAATGGCGACCAGCACGACCACCACCAGCGGCAACAGGGTGCCCTGCAGCACGAACCAGGTGTAACCGGCCACCATGATCAGCTCGCCGTAGGCGAAGTTGACCAGTTTGAGAATGCCGAAAACCATGATCAGGCCGAGGGCGAAGAGCGCATACACGCTGCCCAGGCTCAAGGAGTTCAGAATGAACTGAAGCACACCGTCCACGTCAGCCCTCCGTTTCGGCCAGTTGCACGCCGCCCAGATACGCGGCGGTGATGTCGATTGAGTCCATGATCTCCTGTGGGGTTCCGCTGGCGGTCAGGCTGCCCGTCGTCAAGACGTAGGCCCGATTGGCCAGAGCCAGTGCGCGCGTCACGTTCTGCTCGACGAGAAGTATGGTGACTCCCTCTTCGTGGAGTTGTTGGATGATCTCGAACATCCGGTCGACCAGAGTCGGCGACAGCCCGAGCGACGGCTCGTCGAGCATCAGCAGTCGGGGCTGGGAAAGCAGCGCTCGCGCGATCGCCAACTGCTGCTGCTCGCCTCCCGAGAGGGTGCCTGCACCCTGGCTGGCCCGTTCCTTCAGAATCGGGAAGCGGTCGAAGACGCGATCGAGCTCATCGGCAACGGTCTTCTTGTCGCGTACCAGGTACGAGCCCAGGCGCAGGTTCTCCTCGATCGTCAGGCTGGGAAAGATCCCGCGGTCCTCAGGTACGAGTGCGATGCCACGCCGGGCGATGTCGGCGCTTCGCTTCGCGTGAATCGGTTTGCCGTCGAAGCTGATCGAGCCGGTCGATGCCTTGTGCACCCCGGCGATGGCCGAAAGGGTGGTGGTCTTGCCCGCACCGTTGGAGCCGACCAGCGCCACCAGCTCCCCCTGTTCGACCCGGAGGTCGAGACCCTTCAGGGCCGTGATCGCCCCGTATCGAACGTGGACGTTGCTCAGTTCGAGGAGACTCATGAACGCTCCGTTACTGTGTGGTTCGCTGCTGTGGGGTTCGCTGCGACGTCGGCACCCGCTGTCGCCTGGCTGCCGAGGTAGGCCTCGACGACCGTCGGGTTGGCACGAATCTCATCCGCCGTACCCTCAGCGATCGTCTTCCCCTGGTTCAGCACATGCAGGCGGTGACACAGACGCATGATCAGGTTCATGTCGTGATCGATGATCAACAGGCCGCAACCGAATTTCTCGGGAATCGAGGTGAGCTGGCCCAGCAGGTGCTCGCTCTCCTCCTCGTTGAGGCCGGCGGCCGGCTCATCGAGCAACAAATATTTGCACCCGGTCGCCAGGGATCTGAGAATCTCGACGATTCGCTTCTGGCCGTACGAGAGCGCATCCGATGAGACGTCGCGGAGATCCTCGATCTCGAAGAGCTCGATGAGCTCGTTGGCAATGGTGGTTGCCTTGCTCCGGCGAAGACCGGCGCCGAGTGCGCCGAGCTGCACATTCTCGAAAACGCTCATCGTGCCGAACAGACGCACCGTCTGAAAGGTGCGCACCAGCCCGTGCCGGGCGATCCGACGGGGAGGAAACGCCGTGACGTCCTCCCCGTCGATTCGCACACTGCCGGCGTTGGGCTTCAACGCTCCGGCAAGCACGTTGACCAGGGTCGTCTTTCCCGAACCGTTGGGTCCGATCAAGCCGACGATTTCGTGCCTGCCGAGCGAGAGGCTCACCTGGTCCAGCGCGCGGAGGCCGGCAAAGTTCATCACAATGCCGTCTGCGGCGAGCCTCTCGCTCATAAGGGCTTCACTCATGCCGCGGGAACCCACTGCGGCATCAACCAGCCGTTGAACTTCGGCTCACCCTTGTCGAGGGAAACCAGGACGGCTTCCTTCTGGGGCTCGTTTCCGGTCTCGGCCGACCAGGTCAGGTTTCCGGTGAGCAGCTCGAACTTCATCGAGGTCATCTTCGCGGCGACTGCAGCGCCGTCGGTCGAACCGGCGGCTTCCATTGCCTGCGCGAGCACGTTCACGGTGTCATAGCCGTTGGCGACCAGGGCGGTGTCGGGCTCTTCGCCGTGCGCCTTCTCGTACAGCGACAGGAAGTCCGGCACCAACGCGCTGGCCTCCTCGCTCAGGTAGGCGTGCGTCGCGTAGGTGATGTCGTTGCCGAACTCCGCACCCAGCACCTTGGCGAGCTCGGGGTCGTCATACGAATCGCCACCGAAGATCGGGGTGTCGATCCCCGCGGCACGGATGTCGCGAATGATCAGGCCCAGGTCAGGCATGTAACTCGAGACGAAGATGACGTCTGCGTCGCTGCCGGCCGTCTTCAGTCGCTGCAGCTGGGCCGAGAAGTTCTGGTCGCCCTGGGTGTAGGTGTCCTGTCCGACGATGGTGCCACCCTGGTGCTCCATCGACTCGATGAAGTACTCACTGAGCGACGTGGTGTAGTCGATGAACGAGTCGGTGACCACGTAGGCCTTCTTCAGCCCGCGCTCGTTGTACGCCCACTCGGCTGCAGCCGCACCCATTGTGGTGTTCCACATGGACAGGGTGAACTGCTTGTCACCGAGCGTGGCAGCACCGAACAGCGGCGAGGAGGCGCCGGGAGAGATCCCGACGATCCCTGCGGCCTGGGCGGCGCGGCTGGCCGGGCCACCGAAGTCGAAGTCGGCCGGGGTGATGATCGCGGCGGCGCCCTGCGCGGTGAGCTGCTCACCGTTGTTGCCGACGACCACCGGGTCGCTCTTGCCGTCGAGGTTGACGAGCTTCAGCTGCTTGCCGAGCACTCCCCCATTGGTGTTGATCTCGTCCACGGCCAGTTGCGCGCCGCGAAGGATCGGCTCGTCAAGCGGCGACTGGATTCCGGTGAGGCACAGCGAGGCACCGATGACGATCTCGGAGTCGCTTCCTGCTGCAGAGGCATCCGGGGCCGGTGCGGGATCGGCCGCCGGGTTCGCACCGCATGCGGTGAGACCCATCGCAAGAAGGGCGACGGTGGCGACGCCTAGAACTTTCTTTTTCATGACGCTCCTCGTTGAGGTCCCGCCGGCTCGACCTGTCGCGCCGGGTGCGCGTGGAGCAGGGGGAGGGGAAGTGATTGTATCGGTACTCTGACAGAAGTCATCGACGATGTCAACGCGTTGACATCAACGGTGACTAAAATGTGATGAGTGGGTGTTCGCCCGCGCACTGGCACCGTGTGCGAGTCTGCTGCTGGCGCCGGGAGAACGGCCGGTCACGGCGTCGTGACAGCAATCGGTGCCGCTCCACCGGTCTCGGAAATGTGCGGCGATCGGTCACGGAACCGTGCGCACGCACCGCCCGGCCGGCGCTGCGAACGCTCGCCTGCGTTAAATGAGAGAGTAGTCAATAACTACTCCAACGAAGGAGGTGGACCGCATGGCCGCCGGGACAGAAGGTCGCCGACAGGTGCACCTCGACCGCGAAAAGATCCTCGAGACCTCACGAGAAATCTTTCATCAAGAGGGGCTGGGGGCCTTGACGCTCCGACGGCTGGGGAGCGAACTTGGGGTGGACGCCACCGCGATGTATCGCCACTTCCGAAACAAGGGCGCCTTACTCACCGCCCTGATCAACGAGTTGTTCGTCGCGATTCCCGAACCCGATCCCGCGCGGTCCTGGCGCGACAACCTGCGCGACCTCATGTCGGCCTGGTGGTGGATCTATCGGCGCAACGAAGGCCTCGCACAAGCCATGGCCGGGCAACCAGACGACGAGCCCCAGCTGTTCCATCTGACCGAATGGACCGTCCGCGAACTGATTCGCGCTGGCGTGCCCGATGCCGAGATCGGCCTGTTCCACCAGACGATCTATAACCACACCGTCGGCAACGGGTTGGTCGCCGCGTTCTCCCCCTGGCTCACAACCGAGTCGCTGCGCGATGAGCAGCGGCGGATCTATGCGGCGCTGAGCCCAGAACAGTTCCCCAGTGCCGCTGCCGCAGCGCCGACCATCTATCCCGAGACGAACGCGGCATTCCTGTTCAGTGTCGAGCTGCTTCTCGACGCGATCGAGAGCCGCGCTTCGGCCGAGGACGACACCAAGCGACAACCCACGGCATAAGCTCCCACGGCATAAGCTCAGGGCATGACCGAAACTTCTCCTGATGTCGTGATTGTGGGTGGCGGGCACAATGGCCTGGCCGCCGCCGCCTACCTCGCCCAGGCGGGCAAGAATGTGTTGCTCCTGGAGCGAGACGACCACACCGGCGGTGCGGCGGTCTCGGCATGGGCCTTCGAGGGCGTGGATGCCCGTCTCTCCCGGTACTCCTACCTGGTCAGCCTGCTGCCGAAGCGCATCATCGAGGATTTGAAGCTCGACGTGGAGCTTGCGCGCAGGCGCTACTCGTCGTACACGCCCGACCCCGGGCATCCGGGCACCGGCCTGCTCGTCGACCACGGCGACGACGACGCCACTCAGGACTCCTTCATCCGGGTCGGCGCCGCCGAAGACATCGAAGCGTGGCACGCGTTCTACTCAGACACCGCCCGCGTCGCGCGAGCCCTGTTTCCGACGGTGCTCGAACCGTTGCCGACCCGCTCCGAGGTGAGGCGCCTGCTCGCAGACGACGCCCTGTTCGCGGCCCTGTTCGAACGTCCCCTGGGCGAGACGATCACGGCCCGATTCACAAACGACCTGGTGCGCGGCGTTGTGCTGACCGACGGCCTGATCGGCACGTTCACGTCGGCCGACGACCCCTCGCTCGACGCGAACAGATGCTTTCTGTACCACGTGATCGGCAACCAGACCGGCGACTGGGATGTTCCGGTCGGCGGCATGGGTGCGGTGACCGGCGCGCTGGCGAATGCCGCGAAGGAGGCGGGCGCCACGCTGGTCACAGACGCCACCGTCACCCGGGTGACACCAGACGGCCACGTTCGTTACACGCTCGACGGAGTCGAACACGAGGTGACCGCCGGGCACGTACTGGCCAACGTTGCGCCCTACATTCTGGAGCAGCTGCTGGCCGAAGGGGCCGCCGCCGAGCCATCCCCGGCCGAGGCCTCTGGCGCGGATGCCTCGGCACTCGTGCGCCCCGAGGGTGCGCAGGTGAAGGTGAACCTGATGCTGAAGCGGCTGCCTCGCCTGTTGGATACGACCGTCGCCCCCGAAGCGGCCTTCGGCGGAACCTTCCACATCAACGAGACCTACTCCCAGCTGCAGACGGCTCACGATGAAGCAGAGGCGGGCGCTATCCCGCGTCTTCTGCCGTGCGAGATCTACTGCCACTCGCTGACCGATCCGACCATCCTCTCCCCCGAGTTGGCCGCCAGCGGGGCACACACACTGACCGTGTTCGGTTTGCACGCTCCCGACCGGTTGATCACGGCCGAGAACAACGATCACATGCGCGCCCGCTACCAGCAGGCAGTGCTCGATTCGTTGAATTCGGTTCTGGCAGAGCCGATCGAAGACGTTCTGATGACAGACGCCCACGGCGAGCTGTGCATCGAGACCAAGACCACCCTCGATATCGAAGAGGCGTTGAACATGCCGGGCGGCAATATCTTCCACGGCCCACTCGACTGGCCCTTCGCCGAGGACGACGCGAGGCTCGAGACCCCGGCCGAACGCTGGGGCGTGGCGACCAGGCATCCGCGCATCCTGCTCTGCGGCTCCGGCGCGGTGCGTGGCGGAGCGGTCAGCGCGATCGCAGGCCACAACGCGGCTATGGCGGTTCTCGAGAGCTGACCCCTGTTGCAGAGTAATCTGCAGGCGTAACGTTCGGCACATGAGCACAATCCATGATTCTGCCCTCGCCGAACTGCAGTCCACAGTTCGAGGGCCCGTTTTTCAGCGCGGTGACGACGGCCTGGCCGCCGAGGCTGCCGGCTTCAACGCCATCACCATGCACAATCCCGACTTCGTGGTGGGGGCCACAAACGAAGCCGATGTCCAAGCCGCGGTGCGTTTCGCCGCGGCTCGCAGCTTGCCTGTCTTCGCACAGGCGACCGGCCATGGGGCGGCCCAGGGGCTGACTCACGGCGTGCTGGTGCTCACGCATCGGATGAACTCCGTAACGATCGACCCCGTTGCACGCATTGCCACGATCGGCGCCGGCGCACGCTGGACCCCGGTAGTGGCGGCCGCAGCCGAGTACGGCCTCATGCCGATCTCCGGCTCCACTCCAGACGTCGGAGCAGTCGGCTTCACGATGGGTGGCGGGCTCAGCCCGGTCGGCCGCACCTTTGGATTCGCCTGCGACTGGGTGCGTTCATTCCGGGTGGTGACCGCCAACGGCGAGGCGGTCACGGCGAGCATCACCGAAAACCCGGATCTCTTCTGGGCGCTCAAAGGCGGCAAGTGGGGGCTCGGCGTCGTCACCGAGATGCGCACCGAACTCATTCCGCTGACCAGTGTGTACGGCGGGGGACTGTTCTTCGACACCGAGCACATCGAGGCGGCCTTCCGCGCCTGGGCCGATTGGACGAAAAGTGTTTCGGATTCGGTCAGTTCATCTGTCGCCCTCATCCGCTTTCCGGATCTCGAGATGGCTCCGCCCCCGTTGCGCGGAAAGTTTCTGCTGCACCTGCGGTTCGCCTACGTCGGCGAGGAGGACACGGGTACCGACGAGCGGGCAGCGGAGGCCGAACGCATCCTGGCCCCGCTTCGCCAGGCGGCACCCGTCTACCTCGATCTGGTAGGCGAATTGCCGGCCTCCGAGCTGAAACTGATTCACTCCGACCCCGATGGACCGCTGCCGGCGTGGGAGCGTGGCGTGCTGCTCGCCGACATCGACCAGGAGTTCGTCACTGCGTTGCTGACCCAGGTCGGGGCCGGAACCGAGGTTCCGCTGCTGGTGGTGGAATGTCGCCATCTCGGTGGGGCAATGGCTCGTATGCCGCAGGCTGGTGATGCGGCTGGCGGCCGTGGCGCCGCGTACACCTGCTACACCGTCGGTGCGCCGGTTCCGGAGTTGTTCGAGCACGTCATACCCCGGGTTGCAGCCGGAATGTTCGCGGCCGTCGAGCCGTGGACCAGTGTCGAGTCGAACGTGAACTTCAGCGCCTTGCGACCATCTGGCCACCCGCCACCTCGACGCGATTGGCGGGCGTTCGCAGCCAGTATGACCCCACGAGCGTGTTCGCGCTCCCGTTCTGACCCAGGTCTCTTCTGCGCCGAGGGGCCAGAATCAGCGCCACACCGGCCCATTGTGGTGCTGATCCTGACCCTTCGCCGGGCGGTGGGAGCTTTGGGCGGGGAACAGCGCACTCAGTGGTGACGGTGGTCTTGAATGGTGAGGCGCGGGCCGAAGCGCGGCTTGCGAAAGCCGCTCGCCATGATCAGGCGCATCACGCGTTGGCGATGGCCCGCCCATGGCTCCAGGAGTTCGAGCATGCCGTCGTCGTCGACCGGCTCGCCGACCAGCGCCCAGCCAACGATCGCCGGTAGATGAAAATCGCCGACACTGACCTGGTCGGGATCTCCGTGAGCGCGTTGGCTCGTCTCTGCCGCGGTCCAGACTCCGACCCCTGGGATCGACCTCAGCCGCGAATGCACCAGCGAACCACCCCGCCCGAGCGCGGTCGTGCGTTCGAGCGATGGGGCCACTTTCGCCGCCAGCACCGCGGTGCGTGAGCGGCGCGGGTCGACTCCGGCCCGGTGCCACTCCCAGCTCGGGATGCGGCTCCACGCGGCCGGCGACGGACAGACCCGCATGCCCTCGGGCGCTGGGCCCGGTGCGGCCTCGCCGTGGGCCCTCACGAGGGTGCGCCAGGCCCGCCATGCCTCGACCGTGGTCACCTTCTGCTCGATGACGGCCGCGGCCAGGCTGTCAAAAACGCGGCCGGTACGCACGAGGCGAAGCCCTGGGGTACGGCGTCGGGCATCGGCGAGGAAAGGATTATCGGACACATCGAACCCACTGTCGTCATCGCCGCTGCCCAACAGCTCCGGAACGGCCGCCAGTGCGTGCTCGGCACCCTTCCCCCACGCGACGGCCGTGACGCCATCGCGCTGCTGCTGTAAGCGCAGAGTGGCCGCGCCTAAAGGCGTGTCGCGTGTGAGCCAGGCACCGGTCTGGTGCCATTGGAAGGTCGGATCGTACCGTCCGCGTGCCAGCGGCGCCAGCGTGATTCGCAGATCAACCCCGCGCGCCGGCCGATAGGCGCTGGTCAGGGGTGCCGAACTCTCGCCCGTCAAGTCATTGTCGGGATACGCGGTGGACCCCTCAGCTGTTCGTGCGGTCACCCCGGGCATGCGCGACTCCGTCTCGAACTCGGCCGGCTGGCCTTCGGCTGTGGGGTTCATCCCCGTCAGACTACGGCTTTCCGCTGACAGCACGAAAGCACCATTGTCTACAGCCGAGATCGCACCGATCGCTGCGCAACGGGTGTAACGATGTGACACGGACCAGGCCCTGTGTCGCCAGCTCGACTCCGGCCAGGCCCTGTGTCGCCAGCTGGGCCCGGCCACGCGACCGTCTACTTCCAGATGCTGGGCGCCTCGGCACGCGTGGGTGGCAGCGCAACATCAGTGCCCCAACGCACCACCCACTCGGGCAGCTCTGGCCATTGGCCCGTGTCGCCCACAGCCTCGACGAGGTCGCCAATAGGAACCGTACCGCCGCTCTTCTTCAGAAAACGCGCCCTGATGAGCGCCTGGGCGTAGATCTCGCCGCCCCGCACGAAGCGCTGCTCCACGTAAACCGCCTTGTCGTCGAAGCCGGTCAGACGCGACTCAACGGTGAACGCCTGCCACAGCTCCAGCGACTTGCGAAATGTGATCGTTTCTGACGCGATGACCGGGTACCAACCATGCTTGCGCAGGATCGCCCACACCCCGTTCCGACGCATCATGTCGAACCGCCCGATGTCGAGGATCGACAGGTAGACACCGTTGTTCATGTGCCAGAGCACATCGAGATCGGTCGGCAACACCCTGAATCTCGTCGAACTGACGTCGAAGTGGCCGAG
>CAJDUP010000018.1_pt1 | contig 29107 bp, 24 predicted proteins | sample 7391181 | NCBI WGS metagenome assembly CAJDUP01 (sample SAMEA7055690, study PRJEB34461) | soil metagenome | biome: terrestrial ecosystem; feature: Peninsula; material: soil | place: Antarctica | collected 2016
GAGGTTGGCGGCGACGCTGCGGCCACGCCACTCCGGGCGTCCCCCATCGTGTGCACACGGAGGTCATTGGTCGATCCACTGATCCCGGGCGGGGTGCCCGCGATCACAATCACCTTGTCCCCCACCTCAGCGCGGCCGAAGTTCAAGAGAATCTCATCGACCTGCACGAACATTTTATCGGTGTGCGTCACTCGTTCCACCAGATAAGATTCCACACCCCAGACCAGCGCCAGTCGCCGTTGAATAGCCGCAGATGGTGTGAACGCGAGAATGGGGATCCGGTGGCGAAGGCGCGACATGCGGCGTACGGAGTCGCCGGTCTCGGAGAAGACACAGAGGAACTTGGCCCCGACGAACTCGGCCACTTCGGCAGCCGCCAACGTGATCGCGCCGCCCTGCGTCGCCGGTTTGGTACCGAGGCCCTCGATCCGACCCAGCCCGTGTTCCTCGGTCGACTGAATGATGCGCGCCATGGTCTCCACCGTGATGACGGGAAACTCGCCGACACTGGTCTCGCCCGACAGCATGACCGCGTCGGTGCCGTCCAGAACCGCATTGGCACAGTCGGACGCCTCCGCCCGAGTCGGCCGGGGGCTCGAGATCATCGATTCGAGCATCTGGGTGGCGACAATCACCGGCTTCGCCATTCGCCGGGCCATCTCGACCGCTTCCTTCTGCACGATCGGCACCTGCTCCAGCGGGAGTTCCACACCGAGGTCACCGCGGGCGACCATGATCGCGTCGAAGGCGTCGATGATCTCGGCCAGGTTCTCCACAGCCTGTGGTTTTTCGATCTTGGCAATGACGGGGATGCGACGACCCACCTCGTCCATGATCGTGTGCACGCGGTCGATGTCGGAGGCCTTGCGCACGAACGACAGGGCGATCATGTCGGCGCCGAGCATCAAACCCCACCGCAGATCCTCTTCGTCCTTCTCACTCAGCGCCGGGACGCTGACTTGAACTCCGGGCAGGTTGATGCCCTTGTTGTTCGACACACTGCCGGGAACCTCGACCACGGTGCGTACCCGCACCCCGTCGGTCTCCACAACGCGTAACGTGACCTTCCCGTCGTCGATCAGCAGCGGGTCACCGGGCTCGACGTCTCCGGGCAGCCCGGCGTAGGTGGTGGAGCATTGAGTGCGGTCGCCAATGATGTCTTCCGTGGTGATCGTGAACCGGTCACCCTCGTCGAGGGCAAAGGGCCCGCCCTCGAATTTGCCGAGACGGATCTTCGGTCCCTGCAGGTCGACCATGACGCCGACGGAGCGTTCCGCATCGTCGGCGGCCCGTCGCACATCCGCGTACGTAGACTCGTGCATCTCATAGGTTCCGTGGCTCAGGTTCAAGCGCACCACGTCCACCCCGGCATCAATGATTGCCCTGATGCTCTCGTACCCGGCCGTAGCCGGTCCGAGTGTGGCGACGATTTTCGCGCGTCTCATGCGTTGTGCTCCGTCGTGTCGTTCGCCCGTTCCCCCGCGTCTGATGCTTCCCCGGCTCCGACTTTTACAGCGTCGTCCCGCTCGGTCACCTGCACACGCCCGTGCTCGTCGTAGCGCTGCACAGCTTCGTCACCGTCTGGTGCGGCCGGTCGAACCCACTCGCGGCCCGTCCGGTAGGGGCTGGGCTCCAAACCGGTATGCCGTCGCGTCTGCACGATCAGAATCACCACGCCGATGAGAATCGCCAACCAGGCCGCCCAGATGTTGGTGCGCACACCGAAGAAGATCTCACTCGGGTCGATTCGGATGGCTTCCAGCCAGCTGCGCCCGAGGCCGTACCAGATCAGGTACAGGGCGAACGCCTTGCCCCATTGAAGCCGCACGACTCGCTCGAGGCCCAGAATGATGACAACGCCGATCAGGTTCCAGATGATCTCGTAGAGGAACGTGGGGTGAAAAAGGGTCCCTACGGGTAGACCTTCGGGGAACGCCGGGTTCGTCGGTTCGATCTGAAGGCCCCACGGCAACGTGGTCGGCAGTCCGAACAGCTCGTGGTTGAACCAGTTGCCGAGCCGCCCCAGGGCTTGCGCGATCAGCATTCCCGGCGCCAGGGCGTCGGCGAATGTCCAGAAGCGGATCCCGGTCAGTCGGCAGCCGATCCACGCCCCGACCGCGCCGCCGAGAAGAGAACCGAAGATGGCATTGCCGCCCTCCCAGATGAACAGCACGCGCCACAGGTCGGCACCGTCGTAGAAGTAGTCCCCGGGGTGGGTGAACACGTGGTAGAAACGGGCCCCGATGATCCCGAGCGGTACCGCGAACAAGATGATGTCGAGAACGACTCCGGGCTCAGCGCCGCGCTTCGTGAGTCGGTGAGAGGTGAGCATGGTGGCCGCGATGATCCCGGCCAGAATGCAGAGTGCGTAGGCGTGCACCCGAAACGGGCCGAGGTCGAAATAGCTCCAGCCCGGGCTGGGAATGCTCTGCTGGAAAATTTCCAAGGGGGCGAACACTTATCGGTAACCTTTCGATCTCTTACGATCACGCCGGCGCGCTGAACCGCCCGTACGGGCGCTGTTAACTCTAACGCTCGACTGCTGCGCCTCGCGCCAGCTCTCGCGCGAGCTCGGCGAGGGCCGGAACGCCACCGTCAGTGAGAGCGTTGACCAGGGCGGACCCGACGATCGCGCCGTCGGCGTACGAGAGCACCTCGCGCACCTGGTCGGCGGTGGAGATTCCGAGGCCCACGCAGTTGAACGACTCGCCGGCGTCACGAAGCCGGGCCACCAGGGTGCGGGCGGCATGGTCGACATCGCCGCGAACTCCGGTGATTCCCATGGTGGAAACTGTGTAGACAAACCCGACACTGGCAGTGACCGCCTGCTGCAGACGCGCATCCGTACTCGAAGGCGCGGCCAGGAACACCCGGTCCAGGCCAGTGCGCTCGGAGGCAGCTATCCATTCGGCGGCCTCCTCAGGCACCAGATCGGGGGTGATCAGCCCGGCTCCACCGGCAGACGCCAGCCGGTCGGCGAAACGGTCGACACCGTATTGCAGCACGGGGTTCCAGTACGACATGACCAGGATCGGGGCATCCACTCTCGCGTTGATCGCCTCGATGGCGTCGAACGTGTCTGTCAGACGAAAGCCCCCGGCCAGAGCGATCTCGGTCGCACGCTGAATCGTGGGCCCGTCCATGCCGGGGTCGGAGTACGGGATTCCGAGTTCGACAGCGTCGAAGCCGTTCTCCACCAGGGCCACAGCGGCCTCGATGCTGGTCGACAGGTCGGGGTAACCGACCGGGAGGTAGCCGATCAACGCGCCGGATCCTTGGGCCTTGCGGGCGGCGAGGACATCTGCTGTGCGACTCATCGGGCTTCTCCTGCGCTGTCTGCGGGCGTCGGGCCGGATGCATCGGCGCCGGCGTCCAAGATGTCGAAGTATGCTCCAACGGTATCCATGTCCTTGTCCCCACGGCCGCTGAGGTTGACCAGGATCAGACCGTCAGGACCGAGTTCACGCCCCAGATCGATCACGCCTGCCAGTGCGTGCGCCGATTCGATCGCAGGAATGATGCCCTCGGTGCGGCTCAGCAGCCGCAGGGCATCCATCGCCTGCGCATCGGTGATCGGCAGATAGGTCGCGCGCTTCAGATCTTTGAGCCAGGAGTGCTCGGGGCCGACGCCGGGGTAGTCGAGGCCGGCTGAGATCGAGTGCGACTCGATGGTCTGGCCGTCTTCGTTCTGCAACAGGTAGCTGCGGGCGCCATGCAGCACCCCTGGCCGACCCCGTGTCATGGTGGCCGCGTGCTTGGGTGTGTCCACTCCCTCACCAGCGGCCTCGTAGCCGTACAGGGCAACGGAATCGTCGTCGAGGAAGGCGTCGAAGATTCCGATCGCGTTGGATCCCCCGCCGACACAGGCGGCGACCGCGTCGGGCAGCCTACCGGTCGCCTCGAGGATCTGGCTGCGGGCCTCATCCCCGATCACTGCTTGGAAGTCGCGCACCATGGCGGGGAACGGGTGCGGGCCCGCGACGGTGCCGAAGATGTAGTTGGTGGTTTCGACGTTCGTCACCCAGTCACGCATCGCCTCGTTGATGGCATCCTTCAAGGTGCGTGATCCGGTCTTCACCGCGATCACCTCCGCCCCGAGCAGTCGCATGCGGGCGACGTTGAGCGCCTGGCGTTCGGTGTCGACCTCGCCCATGTAGACGACGCAGTCAAGATCGAACAGTGCGGCCGCGGTAGCGGTGGCCACACCGTGCTGGCCGGCACCGGTCTCGGCGATGACGCGGGTCTTACCGACCCTCTTGGTCAGAAGTGCTTGACCGAGAACGTTGTTGATCTTGTGCGAACCGGTGTGGTTGAGGTCTTCTCGTTTGAGGAAGATTCGTGCCCCGCCCGCGTGCTTGGCGAATCGCGGGACCTCGGTGATCAGCGAGGGCCGGCCTGTAAAACTGCGATGCAGTTCGTTCAGCTCCTCGTGAAAGGCCGGATCCTTCTTCGCTAGCTCATACGCGTCCGAGAGTTCATCGAGCGCGGCGATCAGCGACTCGGGAACGAACCGTCCGCCGTATTCGCCAAAGTAGGGGCCAGGGGCTGCACGCAGGTTCATTCAAACCGCCAGGAATTGTTGTAGTTGGGACAGGGGGTCACCGGTGACGAGTGCTTCACCGACAAGAACGACGTCGGCACCGCTCGAGCGGTAGTGTGCGACATCCGCAGCGGACTTCACTGCAGACTCCGCGATCGTGATCACGTGGTCGGGAATGGTGCCGGCCAAGCGGGCGAACAGGTTCTTATCCAGTTCGAACGTGCTCAGGTTGCGCGCGTTCACACCAATCAGTTTCGCACCACAGTCGAGTGCGCGTTGTACTTCGTCGGCACTGTGCGTCTCGACCAGCGCCGCCATCCCGAGGGATTCGATCAACTCGTGCAGTTCGACCAGCGTGGGCTGGTCGAGGGCGGCGACGATCAGCAACACCATGTCGGCACCGGCGGCGCGGGCCTCGAACACCTGGTACGTCTCGGTGATGAAATCTTTCCGCAGCACGGGGATGGTCACGGCCTCGCGAACCGCGGTGAGATCAGCCAGGGTACCGTCGAAGCGCCGCCCCTCGGTGAGGACGCTGATCGCACTCGCGCCGCCCTGTTGATAGCTGAGTGCCAGTTCTACCGGGTCGGGGATCGATGCCAGGGGGCCCCGGGAGGGGCTTCGGCGTTTGATCTCCGCGATGATTCTCACAGTTGCCTGCGGGGCCAGCGCCGCCAGGGCGTCCCTGGCCGGTGGCCGGGCGAGGGCATCGCGCTCCACCTCGGCGAGGGGGCGGCTCAGTCGGCGCTCTGCACTGTCTTCGCGGGCGCCGCGAACCAGATCAGCCAGGTAATCTTCCGTTCGCACCTAGGCGTGATCCTTGGCAACGATCTTGTCGCCGTCGACCCCGTAGCCGAGCTTCGTCATGACCAGCCCGGTCAACGCTCCCACAACCAGGAGCCCGGCGGATGCCCAGACAAGCCACTCCATCTCGAACCAGAATGCGATTGTTCCGATCGTGAAGGCGACCAGCATGATGATGACAGCTGTCCAAGCGGCTGGCGAATTGCCGTGGCCGGGGTCTGCGGTCTCGTTCGTCATTTCTCTCCCTGAGCTTCACTACCAAAAATTGCATCAAAGATTCGGATGCCCCGTCAGTCTATCCGGTGCCTCAGCGTGTTCACCCACGCCGCTTCGGCTTGTCGGGTCGGTCGGTCGGGTCGGATCCTCGGGTGAGATCGTCCCAGGCGCTGACGGGATCGGTCGGATCCTCCCCGGCCGCCTCGTCCGGCTCGTCGTCACGCGCAGGATCAAACCCGAACTCGTCTGATTCTGCCGCGAAACCCGCGGCGGTGTCTCCCGAGGCTTCGTCTCCCGTTGCCGTGGCTTCAGCGGCTGCGTCGTCACTGGCCACCTGCGGATCGGCCTCCAGGCGAACGCTCTGGTACTTCTGTGAGGAGTCGGGCCACCGGCGCAGTGTCACGATCACAACAATGCCCGCAGCCAGCATCGCCACCCCGGCGATCAGCGTCACGATCGGCCACAGGGTGCTCGAAGCTGTGGAGACCAGGGCATGCACCGAGTCAGTACCCGTGACGCCCGTCACCTGGGAGACCACCGGTGCCCCTGCGGTGACCGGATCGAGTTCGCTCAACACGACGGACAGAATGACGCTTGCCCCCAGAAGCGCCTCCAGCACACCGAAAACCGCGCGTAGGACAGGCCCCGCAATCGACAGTGCCCCGGCCAACGCGAGACCTGACAGTGCAAGGGCGCTCACCGCAGGGGCCGCGACATGTCCGCTGACGGCGAGAGGCCCCGCATGACCGGCAGAATCGATCAGGACCAACCCGTACCAGGTCTGCGTCCATCCGAGCAGCGCGAGACCACTCCCCGCGGCGATGACGAGCATGATCGAGTACTTGAGGCGGCGCGCGCGGCGTGTACGGCTCGGTCGCCCAGGGTTATCGCCGAGCCCGATATCTGCCCCTGTCACATGACCCTCCGCATGTCGTTGGCCACCGCGACTGCCCGAAGTGGCGCGGCAGCCTTGTTCTGCGACTCACGAAACTCAGATTCTGGGTCGGAGTCGGCGACGATTCCGCCTCCGGCCTGCACGTACGCGACGTTGTCGATGATCGTCGCTGTGCGGATCGCGATCGCCAGGTCGGCATCGCCGGCGAAGCCGAAATAGCCGACCACGCCCCCGTAGACACCGCGCTGCCAGGGTTCCAGGGCGTCGATGATCTCCAGCGCACGCGGCTTCGGCGCACCGGAGAGGGTGCCGGCCGGGAATGTTGCCCGGAAGACGTCGACCGCGTTCATCCCGGACAACAGGTTGCCTTCCACCGATGAGACCAGGTGCATGATGTGACTGAACTTCTCCACCCGCATGAACTCTGTCACCTCGACCGAACCGGGTTCGCAGACTTTGGAGAGGTCGTTGCGTGACAGATCGACGAGCATCAGGTGCTCGGATCGTTCCTTCTTGTCGCTGCGCAACCGGATCTCGTAATCGGCGTCGTGTTCGGGCGTGGTGCCTCGGGGCATCGAACCAGCGATCGGGTGCGTGAACACACGGCTGCCGGTGACGCGGAACAGTGCTTCCGGCGAGGAGCCGACAATGGCATAGGGTGTGCCGCCCGGTGTGACCAGGTTCACCAGGTACATGTAGGGGCTCGGGTTGAGGCTGCGCAGCACGCGGTAGACGTCGATGGGCGGTGCGGGGCAGTCCAGGTCGAACCTCTGCGAGATCACGACTTGGAAGATCTCCCCCGCCGTGATCTGCTCCTGCGCGGTTTCGATGGCCCGCAGATAGGCCGTCGCCTCGGTGCCGGCACGCGCATCCGCGGGGGCCGCGAGGTCGATGTTGGCCAGCCAGGCCTCGGCCGGCTTCGAGAGGCCTGCCTGCATTCGGTCGAGGCGCGCCTGGGCATCCGCCCACAGCGTGTCGGCATCGTCGGTGCCGTCGTTGAGAACGTTCGCTATGAGTTGTACGGTGCCGAACTTGTGGTCGAGCACCACCAGGTCGGAGGCGAAACACAGTGACTGCGCGGGTACCTCATACGCCGCGGGCGGCTTGTCCGGCAGGTTCTCCAGTTCTCTGATCGCCTCCCAACCGATGAACCCGACCAGGCCGCCCGTCAGCGGGGGGTGGCCGGGAACCCGGGGGGTCTGCCAGCGCTCGTAGAGTTGCTTCAGGGCCTCGAGCGGGCTGTCGTTCAACAGACCGCCGAACGCCCGCTCGGCGCTGAGCCCGTCATCGATCCACCGGGCGACGCCGTCTTCGTCGGTCAGCATGCCGAACGATGACACTCCGACGAACGAGAACCTGGACCAGATGCCGCCCTGTTCGGCCGATTCGAGCAGGAATGTGCCGGGCGCACCCTGACTGAGTTTGCGATAGATGCCCACCGGGGTCTCCCCATCGGCGAAGAGTTCCCGCACCACGGGGATCACCCGGTCGGCGCGAGCCAGTCTGAGGAACTGGTCCCGCGTGGTCGAGGCGGTGGACTGCTCGGTCATGTGAGTGCTCCAGGGGAATGCGTGGGCGAAGTGGTGGGAGGCCGGCTCCCGCATCGACGTGGGGAGGGCGCCGGATGCCGGCTTTCAGTGTACGTGCGGGGTCGCCGTGGCGATCTCGCGCAGCCCGGCGATCGCGGCATCCGGGTCTGCGGCGCCGAAGACGCTGGAGCCGGCCACGAACGTGTCCGCGCCCGCTGCTGCTGCGATCTCGATGGTGTCCAGTGTCACACCGCCGTCGACCTGCAACCAGATATCCAGGCCGGATGCCCGCACCGCGGCGCGCGCCTTTGACAGTTTCGGCATGGTCTCCGGCATGAACGATTGGCCGCCGAACCCGGGTTCGACGGTCATCACCAACAACTGGTCGAACTCGTCGAGAAGTTCGAGATACGGCTCGATCGGGGTGCCGGGTTTGACGGCAAGGCCGGCTCGGGCACCGATCTCGCGGAGGTGCCGGGCGACACCGACCGGATCGGCCGTCGCCTCGGCATGGAAGGTGACCGAGAATGCTCCGGCCTCGGCATAGCCCGGAGCCCAGCGTTCGGGGTTCTCGATCATCAGGTGCACATCCATGGGGAGCTCGGTGACCTGAAGAAGCCTCTCGACCATTGGCAGGCCGAACGTGAGATTGGGCACGAAGTGGTTGTCCATCACGTCGACGTGCACCAGGTCGGCACTGGTGATGCGACCGAGCTCAGTCTCGAAGTTGGCGAAGTCGGCGGCGAGAATACTCGGATTGATCCTGACGGGCATGATTCAACCTTAGGGCTTTGCGTTGTTCCCCTCCTGCGCACACCTTCTCGCCCCGAGCCCCGACGTCGCGGGGCCTGGTGAATTGTCACAGAACCATGACGACAGAGCTGCCGGCGGCCGTGCCTGCACTGCTATCCCCGAGAGACAACGAAACCTTTTACTGCGACAGATGTTCTCTACCGCTGAGGCGTGGCCGGTTGCAAGTATTCGATCAGACACAGCCACCGGTTGTGATCGGTTGCGGCGCACTGATCGACTTCACTGTGCCGTTCCCAGACTCACTCACGACAACGGCCACCGATGTCGGGTGTTCATCCACGACGAAATCCAGTACTTCGATAGCCGTACCGTCGCTGCAGACCCGCGAGCCGGGGTCAAATGCGGGATCGCCGGAGACCACCGTCCAGTCGTCACCGACCCGGTGGCCCTGCACCGTGACGAGCTCAATATCGCGCGCAAGCGCTTCGTCGGCGTCATCGGCGGTCACCCCGTCGAAATAGACGCTGAAGTGGGGCTGGACCAGGTAGGTGGGGTCGATAGTCCCCCAGAACTCTCCTTCATATCTGCGCTCGTTGAGCACGAAGTAGTCCCACAGATGCTGCACGCCACCCGGGGAATGGTTGGTGCTGGAATATGGCTTCTGCTCAGGGGCCACGCCAAACACGGTCGTGAGCATCGCCACCGCCTCATCGGCCGGCCCCATGTAACCCAACTCCTCGACCAGCTGTCCGTCGGCGTCGCGCAGCTCCAACACGTCGGGGCGCACCACGAATCTGGTGACAGTCGTCAGAGGATCGGCTGCCTCGGTCGGATCTGGGCTGGGTTCTGCAGTGGGCGTCACAGGCGGAGCGGTGGTGACTTCCGGCGGCGGTGACGCGGATCCGTTCGCACCGGGAGCCTGGGCGGGTGCGCATCCGACCAGGAGTCCAAGGGCGGCGACAAGGCTGAGGAGGCGAATACTATGCGTGAAACGAGAACCGGTCATGAAAACCACCTTCGAGACGTAAGCACGAAATATCAGGATGAGGAGCTTGTCGAACCGGTGATGCTCCCGGCGGGCGCCAACTCCTGATTTCTTGAAGCCGCGCCGCCGAAGATTCCATGTCGATCGTATTGCCGAATATAGCGGACCATCACGGTCGTGAACGGGTCAGGCGTGTTTCTCGATGAGTTGGATGAACATGGCGTCGGTTCCGTGCCGATGCGGCCACAGCTGCACGCTCAGGCCGTCACCGGCGAGGTCGAGAGGCGCCAGTGAGACTGCCTGGACGATATCGGCGGTCGGGAGTTGCCTGAGAATGGCCCCGTGCTTCTTCATCGCTCCGGCGACAACGGTGCGTGTCTCTCCGATGTGCGGGGAACAGGTCACGTAGGCCAGCACTCCGCCAGGAGCCAGCGCCGTGATGGCCGAGTCCAGAAGGGAACGCTGCAACGCGACCAGAGCGGCCACATCGGTGGGCGTCTTGCGCCAGCGTGCTTCCGGGCGCCGGCGCAGCGCCCCCAATCCGGTGCACGGCGCGTCGAGCAGGATGCGGTCGAACACTCGAGCGTGTGTGTCACCCACGAGCGTGCCATCGTGCTCCCACACCTGCACGGCGTCACCGAACGGGGTCAACGCGCGCCGCACCAGTTCGGCGCGCGCCGGGACCAACTCGTTCGCAACCAGGTCGGCTCCGCCGGCAACAGCCTCTGCAGCCAGAAGCGCCGCCTTGCCTCCCGGGCCAGCGCACAAATCGAGCCAGCGCTCCCCCCGGACTATCGGCCGAGCCCGGCTGAGGGCCAGGGCCGCCAGCTGCGAGCCCTCATCCTGTACCCGAACGACCTTCTGCTTGACGCCGGGAATGGCGGATGGGTCGCCCCCGTCGCTGTAGAAGCCGACCGGCGAGTAGTGCGCCGGATGCGCATCGGCAGGGGGTTCGGTGCCGTCGGCCAATCCGGGCAGTGCAACGAGGTTGACCATCGGCGCGACATTGTTCGCGGCCAGGGCCTCATCCAATTCACCGCCCCTGTCCTCGGCCCCCAACGACTGGCGGAGCGCCCGGACAATCCAGACCGGGTGGGAGAACTCCGCTGAGAGCCGGTCGTCTGGATCGGTGGTTGCCTCCAGCACCCGCGTGTGCCACTCATCGGGGGTGGACCGGGTCACGGTGCGCAGCACTGCGTTCGTGAAGCCGGTCGCAGAACGGCTGCCGACAGTCTGGGCAAGAATGACTGATTCATTCACCGCGGCGTGCTCGGCAACACGCATCGACAGCAGCTGGTGCAGCCCGAGGCGCAACACGTCCAGGATCTCGGGGTCGATCGCGTCGACACCTCGCCCGGCCGCAAGAACGATGACCCGATCGTAGTAACCCATCATTCTCAGGGTTCCGTACGTGAGCTCGGTGGCGAGACCCGCGTCGGCGGCGCTGAGTTTTGCGCGCGAGAGCTTCACTGGCAACAACAGGTTGGCGTAGGCGTCGGACGAACGCACCGCACTGATCACCTCGTAGGCGATCCGGCGTGCGGGCTGCACGTGGGTGCCGGCGGAGCCACTGACTTTCGGGCCTGTGCGCGGCGGACGGTTCTGGCCCGGTCTGGAATCCTTGGGCCGCGAGGACCGGCCGGTCACGAGCTGCTCCGAACGGACGCTGAACGACCCCGCCACCAGTCGGCGGCAGGCATCGCCTTCTTGCCCGCGGGTTGAACCGTGACGAGCTCCAGCGCGGTAGAGCCCGTGCCAATCAGTATCCGGCCGTCGTGAGCAACGATCTCACCGGGCGGCAAGACCGGTGAGCTGGGGCCGGCCAACCGGGCGGCGTGCACCTTCACACGCTCCCCATCGAGTATCCAATGGGCGCCCGGCTCCGGGGTGACCCCGCGAATTCGGTTGTAGACGGCGGCTGCTTCGTCATTCCAGTCGATCAGGCCGTCATCTGGGCCGAGTTTGTGCGCGTATGAGGTCGGTCCCTCCTGCACGCGCGGCGTTACCCGTCCGCCAGCGAGACCGTCCACGGTGGCAGCCAGCAGCTCTGCCCCGCTGACGGCGAGTTCACTAAGGGTTTCGCCGGCCGTTGCATCCTGATTCAGATGGTGCTCGAACGTCGCGAGGAGGTCGCCCGCGTCGAGTTGCTCGACAAGCTGGAAGACCGTGGCGCCGGTGACGATGTCGCCGGCCATGATCGACCGCTGCACAGGCGCTGCACCACGCCACGCGGGCAGCAGGGAGAAGTGCAGGTTCACCCAGCCGAGCCGGGGCACGTCCAGTGCCGGACGGCGAAGCAACGCGCCGTAGGCGACAATCACCCCGAGGTCGGCGTTCACTGAGGCCAATTGATCGGTGATCGCGTCGTCGATACGGTTCGCCTTGAGCACCGGCAGCCCCAACTCGTGCGCGGCCTGGGCCACCGGCGACGGCGTCAAGACCTTCTTGCGCCCGAGCGGAGCATCTTCCCGGGTCAAGACACAGACGATGTCGTGCTCAGACGCGGCGAGGTGGCGGAGACTCGGTACTGCCGCCTCGGGCGTTCCGGCAAAGATCAATCTCACAGCACTCGTTTCCACGGGATCGGCTCACAACAGTTCGGGGTCGTCGAATCGTACCCTCAGTGTATTCACCGGACGGTACGCCCCTTTGCCCGCTGGCCGCCTGCTCTTGGCATTGTGGATCACAGAAGCGCGCAGGATGCGCGCCACATCAGCGGCTCGTCCGTAGTCTGTGCGCACGATGGCCCGCACGCCATCGGGATGGGTGACCGGCCCCAGGATGTCGGTGTGGCCCGCCGCCGCAAGCTGGTCGACGGCTTCGTTCACCTGCTCCTCCGCGCCCGTGACCGACGCGAGCCGAACGATCGGGGGAAATCGCAGTTCGGCCCGGTCTGCCAATTCGGCTCTCGCAAATGCAGGCTGCTGCCAGGTGGCCAGCGCATTGGCGACGGCGCCAGCGACCCCGGCGAGGATGATGGGTGCCCGCGGCGCAGCGAAGGCTGCCGTGTTCGACCAGCTGCGCAAACAGTCTTCGGCCACTCGCAGATTCTCCCGCGCGAGCATGCGTGGACCGTCCAGCAGGATCACCGCCCGGTAGCCTCCGGCCGCGATCGGTTCTGCCCCGCGGGTGGCGATCACGAGCGCTGGGTTGTCTCCGACCCGCTGCATCGGGTGGTCCCCATCGGAGACCACGACACGCACCCCCGGAAAGGCACGGCCAAGTTCTTCGGCAGTGCGGGTGGTTCCGATCGAGACCAGACTGTACTCGGTCGACGAGCATTCCCGGCACCTCCAACCAGCGGCGAGGGCACCGCACCAGCCGCAGGACGGTGCGGCAGTCGGGTGGGTCAGGCCCAGGGGGCCCGCGCAGGCGGTGCAGCGCGCCGCCTCTCGACAGGTGCGACAGGCTAGAAGCGGGGCGTACCCCGGCCGCGCCACCTGCACGAGAACCGGCCCCAGCTTCAGCGCTTCAGTCGCCTCCCGCCAGGCGAGGGACGGGATGCGGGCGGCACCGGCCGGGCCGGACCGCTCGTCGAGTTCGCCGGTCGGAATCACCCGGGGTTGATAGGCGCGCTCCGGGGTGATCTGCGTGAACCAGCCCAGCTCCACCAACCGTTGGGTGTCGGTTGTACGAGTGTGCCCGGCAACGATCAACGCACAGCCGCGCTGCTCCTGGCGCACCAGCGCCACATCGCGTGCGTGGGCGTAGGGTGCCAGCGGTTCGGCATGCAGCGAAGAGCCGTCGTCCCAAACAGCGATCAGCCCCAGCTGCGGGGCCGGCGCGTACACGGCCGATCTGTTGCCAATCACTACCACGGGATCATCGCCGAGGAGGCGCAGAAATCCGCGGTAGCGGTCGGCGTTCGCCTGACGGGCGTCGACCCTGACAATGCGTTCATCAGGTATCAACGAGAGCAGGGCGGCGTGTACCTGCTCCTGGTCGCGGTAGTCGGGCACCGCGATGATGGCGCTGTGCCCCAGGTGCAGGGTCTGCACGGCTGCTTCCGCCAGAGTGAGCGCCCAGTGGCCGATCCACAGGCCCGCGTGCGGCCCGTCGGTCAGCTGATGCAGTAGCGGAATCACCCCCAATGCGATTCGTTGACCAGCGACGATGGCGCCCTCGACGAGACCCGGTTCATAGCCGGTGACGGGAGTGTCGCCGTGGGTGGGGCCGATCGAGCGCTCAGCCGGTGGAACTGCGCTCTCCGGTGGAACTGCGCTCTCCGGTGGAACTGCGCTCTCCGGTGGAACTGCGCTCTGTTGATCGGGGAGTTGTTCATCGGGGAGCTGTTCACCGGGGAGAATTGCAGCAGGGAGATCACCGGCTGCTGCCACGGCGGCCCGTTCGAGATGGGCCTTCTCCACCCGCGCCTGCCGGGCAGGCACAGCCAGCCGGATCACATCGCTCGCACCCCCCGCGGAACGGTCGGCCACACTCCGGGCCAACCGCCAGATCTCTTCAGTGAGCACCCGCGCCGGGGAGACCACCGATTCGATGGGGCTCAGCTTTCCGGAGAAGTCTGCCTGATCCGTTCGTTCGATCAGGTATCCGGTTGCCACCCGACCGGCCGAACGAAATGGAACCTTGACACGAACCCCCGGCAGGGCGGTCTCAGCCCATTCGTCCGGGATCAGATAGTCGAACAGGTGGTCGAGTTGGGGCAACGGCGAATCCAACAGAACACGGGCAACACGTCCCTGTTGTTGTCGGATCTGCGAATCACCCATCGAACATATTCTTCTAGAGGCCGGCCGCGCTGCGCAGCTGCTCCACACGGTCGAGCTTCTCCCAGGTGAAATCTGGAAGCTCGCGGCCGAAGTGCCCGTAGGCCGCCGTCTGCGCGTAGATCGGCCGTTTCAGGTCCAGCTCGGCGATCACGGCCGCCGGGCGCAGGTCGAAGACCTCTCGAATGGCCGAGATGATCTGCCCGTCGGGCAGAACACCGGTGCCGAAAGTCTCCACATACAGCCCAACCGGGTGCGCCTTGCCGATCGCATAGGCGACCTGCACCTCGAGCCGCTCCGCGAACCCGGCCGCCACGGCATTTTTCGCCACCCATCGCATGGCGTAGGCCCCCGAGCGGTCGACCTTCGACGGGTCTTTGCCGCTGAACGCCCCACCACCGTGGCGCGAGGCCCCACCGTAGGTATCGACAATGATCTTGCGGCCGGTCAGTCCGGCGTCTGCCTTCGGTCCGCCGTCGACGAACGGGCCGGCCGGGTTGACCAACACGCGGGTGCTCGACGAGTCGAGGTCGAGCGACTCAAGGGTGGGTCGGATCACCAGTTCACGCACGTCTGACTGCAGCCGTGCCGGGTCGGTTCCCCGGGCGTGCTGCGTCGACAATACGATCGTCTCGACGGTGCGCGGGATGTGTTCCTCGTAGCCGATGGTGACCTGGGTCTTGCCGTCTGGTCTGAGATAGTCGAGTTCGCCCGACTTGCGCACGGCAGCCAACCGCTCGGCCATCCGGTGCGCCAACCAGCTTGGAAGGGGCATCAGCTGGGGGGTCTCTGTGGTGGCGAAGCCGAACATCATCCCCTGGTCGCCCGCGCCCTGCTGGTCGAATTTGTCGATGCTGCCGGTTTCGCGCGCCTCCAGGGCCTGGTCGACCCCGCCGGCGATGTCGGCGGACTGGGCCCCGATCGACACCGAGACCCCGCAGGATGCTCCGTCGAAGCCCATTTCGGAGGAGTCGTACCCGATCTCCAGTACCTTCTTGCGAACGATGCCGGGGATGTCGGCGTATCCCGAGGTGGTGACCTCGCCGACCACGTGAACGAGTCCGGTGGTGACGAGCGTCTCGACGGCGACCCGGCTCTCGGTGTCTTCGGTGAGCAGGGCGTCGAGGATACTGTCGGAGATCTGGTCGCAGATCTTGTCGGGGTGGCCCTCGGTCACTGATTCGGAGGTGAAATACCGCAGTTCGGTCATGACGTGGCGCTCTTTCTGGTTGCGGGCAACGTGTACGGGCTCTGGCGCAGGCACTGCGCGTTCAGGGGCGTGTCGGGTGTGCGGTGCGCATGACGGCTGCACGAACGACGTGCCCGGTCATCAGTGCGATGCAGTGGATGCGATCAGGCTCGCACCAGCACATCAAGGATATGGTTCGCCACCGACATTTTCGAGCCGGTGGCCTCGGCCACCACTGCGCCACCGGCCGCAAGAACGATGATCGTGTTCGAATCGCTGCCGAATCCCTCGGTCCAGCTCACCCGGTTCAGCACGAGATAGTCGCAGCCCTTGCGTGCCAGCTTCGTGCGGCCGATCTCGAGACGGGCGGCATCGTCGCTCTCGGTCTCGGCAGCGAAGCCGACGATGACCTGGCCCTCACGGCGGTGCACCGACAATCCGACCAGAATGTCGGGATTCTCGACGAGTTCGAGAGTCAGGCGGTCCCCCGCGGACTCCTTCTTGATCTTGGCGTCGACGCTCACCGCCGGGCGGTAGTCTGCGACCGCAGCAGCCATGATGACCACGTCTGCGGACTGGGCGTGCTCGGTGGCCGCTTCAGACAGTTCGAGGGCGCTTCCCACGTGCACCACCGTCACTCCTCGTGGCTCAGCCACCTCCAGATTGGCCGCGAGCAGGGTGACTTCTGCTCCGCGGGCCAGGGCTGCAGCGGCGAGAGCGACACCCTGCCGGCCGCTGGAGCGGTTGCCGAGGTAGCGCACCGGGTCCAGGGGTTCCCGGGTGCCGCCGGCGGTCACCAGCACTCGACGGCCGGCGAGGTCACCCGCTCGAGGCGCAGCAGAGCCATCAGCGGCACGCACGGCCGCGTCGACAATCACGTCGGGCTCTTCCATGCGTCCGGGGCCGGAATCAGAGCCGGTGAGTTGACCCGATGCGGGGCCGACAATGACCACGCCTCGATCACGCAAGGTGGCGATGTTGGCGACGGTCGCCGGATTCAACCACATTTCGGTGTGCATGGCGGGAGCGATGACGAGCGGTGCGGTGCTGGCCAGAACAGTGTTGCCGAGCAGGTCGTCGGCGAGGCCCACACTCAGCTTGGCGATGGTGTTCGCGGTGGCCGGAGCGATCACGATCACGTCGGCAGACTGCCCGATCGCGACATGGCGCACCTCAGCGACCCCCTCGTACAGGTCGGTGTGCACCCGGTTGCGACTGATCGCCTCCAACGTGGGAAGCCCGACGAATCGAAGTGCGGCCTCTGTGGCCACGACGTGAACGTCATGTCCCTTGAGTACCAGACCTCGAATGACGTTGACGGCCTTATACGCGGCAATTCCGCCGGTCATCCCGACCACGACGGTCAGCGCCGTCGACCGTTTCTCCGTGCCCACGGCGCTCACCCCCCTGATACGACTACTCGACGATGCTGGTCAGTTCGAGCTTGTCCTCGTTGATCTCACGCAGCGCGACCGACAACGGCTTGTCGTCAATGGTGGAATCCACCAGCGGCCCGACGTTGTCGTAGAGGCTGCCCTCGTGCAGGTCGGCGTAGTAGTTGTTGATCTGCCTGGCGCGCTTGGAGGCGAAGATCACCAGCGCATACTTCGAGTCGACCTTCGAGAGCAACTCGTCGATCGGCGGGTCAATGATTCCGGTCTGCTTGTCAGCCATGTATTTCTTTTCTCCTTGTAGAAAGGCGGTGAATGAAAGATTGTGGGTGTCACACGCGGTGTGCGCTCACCGGCCCGGTCGGTGCACGACGGGCATCGGAGCGACACTCACGGGCCGGGAACGGCCGTGCGGGCATCCATCAAGTCTACGACTTCTTGGGCGGCCTCGGCCACATCAGTGTTGATCACCTTGAAGTCGAACTCGTCCTGGGCTGCGAGTTCCGCCTTCGCCGTCTCGAGCCGGCGCTGCTGTTCCGCGTCGTCTTCGGTACCGCGGCCGATCAGGCGGCGGACCAGTTCGTCCCAACTTGGCGGGAGGAGAAAGATCAAGCGCGTGTCGGGCATGACCTGCCGCACACTCCGCGCGCCCTGGATGTCGATCTCCAGCAGCACCTTGCGGCCTGCGGCCAGAGCAGAGTCGATCGGTGACCGTGGCGTGCCGTACCGGTAGGCGTTGTGCACCGTCGCCGACTCGAGCAGTTCGCCTTCGGTCACCATTCGATCGAACTCGGCGTCGCTCACGAAGATGTAGTTGATCCCGTCTGTCTCCCCCGGCCGGGGCGCCCGGGTTGTGGCAGAAACCGAGAGAAAGACATCGGGGTAGTTTTCACGAATGTGGGTGGATACGGTCCCCTTGCCGACCGCCGTTGGTCCGGCGAGCACGAACAGGCGGTTGTGCCCGCGACCGCGAACGCCCGAATGGGACGCCCGCTCGCGCAGAACGTTCCGAAGGTTTTCCGTCTGATGACGGCCCAGGCCCCCCAGGCGCTTGGACGGCGACATGTTCAGGTGATGCATCAAACCGGTCATCTTCTTCTCACCAATGGCCGGGATGCTGAGCAGAAACTCGGTCACGCGCATGCGCGCCTCTACCGATTCTCGATCCTGGCGGGCGGTATCAAGCACCTCCAGGGGTGTGCGCTGCCCGGTTGCGATCTGCTTCTTGACCGCCGCGCGAGCGCGCCGTGCCGCGACGGCCGCCCGGGAGGCGGCTGCTCTGTCCACGTCGGGTGGTTTCGGCCTCTTCTGGTCATCAACCAAGGGCAACCGCCAATTCGTCTGCATGGATCTGTATCGTCTCGGCCAGCGAATCTGGCCCCGCTCCCAAAATACTCCGAGATTCGGTGACAATAACACCGGGTGTCATCACACCATAGACCCTGCGGACCGTCTGCACCCGGGCACCCTGGTGGCCGAAACCCGGCGCAAGCACCGGAGTGTGGCGCAATCGCGTATCGCTCGCGGTATCGATACCCATTGATGCCAGAGGCGCTGTGGCACCGAGCACCACCCCGACCGAACCGAGGGTGGCGGGAAAGTGAGTCTCGTTGTAACTCGTCACATCATCGATGATGGCACGAGCGACCGACATCCGCTCCACCGGTGTGCGATCACCGGCACTCTGCTCCGCGGCAGGGTGCTCTCTCTGGCACACCTCGGCCGTCTGAACCACCAGGGCCTCGGGGTTTGAGGTGGCAGCCAGCACGAACAGCCCCTTGCCGTACCTGGCCGCAATCTGGCACGCGTCGGCCAGCGAGCCGAAGCCCTGGTAGGCGCTGACCGTCATGGCGTCGGCTTCCAGGGCCGAGCCCGTCGACAACCAGGCGTCAGCATACGCGCTGACGCTCGAACCGACGTCGCCACGTTTCACATCGGCAATCACCAGAAGTCCGGCCTGGCGTGCGCGGGCCACAACCTGCTCCAACACCTGATACCCGGCGGCGCCGAATCGCTCGAAGAACGCGACCTGGGGTTTCACGATCCCCACCCTTCCCTGGGCGGCTTCGACCACACGCAGGCTGAACTCACGGGCACCGGCGGCGGTATCGGGCAGCGACCAGTTCTCCAGCAACCAGGAATGCGGGTCGATTCCGACGCACAATTGCCCCGTGTTCTGGAACACGGCTTGCAGCCGGCTGCCGAACGTCGGGGGCGGGACCGCCTCCCTCGGAATCGCGTGCGCGTTCGCGCCTGCACCTGTGGCCATCAGCGGGACTCTCGTTGGCGTGCATACTCCTGCAGGCTGGTCACCTCGAAGCCCGCGCGAATCGCGTCGAACGACGCGACTGCGGCGCCCACCGTTGCGATCGTTGTGAACAGCGGCTTGTCCGCCGCGACGGTTGCAGCCCGGATCCCGTAGCCGTCAGCGCGGGCAGTGCGGCCGCTTGGCGTGTTGATCACCACGTCAACCTCATCGCTGTTGATCAGGTCGATCACACTCGGCGACCGTTCCGCGTCGTCGGCCTCGCTGAACTTGCGCACCACCCTGGCGTCGATCCCGTTGCGGTTCAGAACCTCGGCGGTGCCCTGCGTGGCCAGGATGCTGAAGCCCAACTGCTTGAGGCGCAACACGGGCAGGATGATCGCACGTTTGTCACGGTCGGCGACCGACACGAATACTGTACCGCCGAGTTTCAGGCCGCCGTACGCCGCCTCCTGACTTTTCGCGAACGCCCGCGGGAAGTCCTTGTCGATACCCATCACCTCGCCGGTGGAGCGCATCTCGGGCCCCAGCACGCTGTCGACCGTCTTGCCGTCGATGGTGCGGAACCGCCGGAACGGCAGCACGGCCTCCTTCACCGATACCGGTGAGTCCATCGGCACGTGGCATCCGTCGACGGCGGGCAACAGTCCAGAATCGACCAGCGCCCTGATGCTCTCCCCCGCCATGACCCTGGCCGCAGCCTTCGCCAACGGTATGCCGAGCGCCTTGGAGACAAACGGCACGGTTCGAGATGCCCGAGGGTTGGCCTCCAGCACGTAGAGCACACCCTGCCCGATCGCGAACTGCACGTTCAACAGTCCTTTCACGCCCACGCCCCGGGCAATCGCTTCGGTGGCACTGCGCACCTCATCGATCTGCGTGCGGCCGAGCGTCACCGGCGGCAGGGTGCAACTGGAGTCCCCGGAATGGATGCCGGCCTCCTCGATGTGCTCCATGACCCCACCGACGTACAACTCGGTGCCGTCATAGAGGGCGTCGATGTCGATCTCGATGGCGTCGTCAAGAAACCGGTCGACCAGAAGCGGGTGAGCCGGGCCGACGATGCCCTGGCCGGCGATTCGGTCGAAGTACCCGGCTAGGGTTGCTTCGTCGTAGATGATCTCCATGCCGCGTCCGCCCAACACGTATGAGGGGCGCACGAGAATCGGGTAGCCGATGCCGCGGGCGACCAGAATGGCGCCGGCCGCATCGACGGCGGTGCCGTTCGTGGGAGCGACGAGGCCCGCCTCATCGAGGATCTTCTGGAACAGGCCCCGCTCCTCCGCCTGGTCGATTGCCTCCGGGCTGGTGCCCAGGATGGTGATCCCCTGCGCCTCCAGACCCTTGGCCAGGCCGAGGGCGGTCTGCCCGCCCAACTGCACGATGACGCCCACGAGTTCTCCACTCAGGGACTCCGCGTGAATCACCTCGAGCACGTCTTCGAGGGTGAGCGGTTCGAAATACAGCCGGTCGCTGGTGTCGTAGTCGGTCGACACCGTCTCGGGGTTGCAGTTGATCATGATCGTCTCATACCCGGCATCCGACAACGCGAAGGACGCGTGCACGCAGGAATAGTCGAACTCGACACCTTGCCCGATCCGGTTCGGGCCCGAACCGAGAATCACGATCTTGCGCCGATCGCTTGGCAGAACTTCGGTCTCCTGGTCGTAGCTGGAGTAGTGGTACGGCGTGAGCGCAGGGAACTCCCCCGCGCAGGTGTCAACCGTCTTGAACACCGGCCGCACCCCGAGCAGGTGCCGGATGTCGCGCACATCCGACTCCCCGAATCCGCGCAGTTGACCGATCTGAGCGTCGGAGAATCCGTGGTTCTTGGCCAACTCGAACACTCGTGTGTCCAAGGTGTCGGCGGCGCGAACAGTATCGGCGACCTCGTTGATCAGTGCGATCTGGTCCAGGAACCAGGGATCCATGCCGGTGGCGGCATACAGCTGTTCCACAGTGGCGCCGAACCGGAGCGCCTGCTGGATGGTGACGATGCGGCCGTCAGTCGGAACGGCCGCCAGGGCGAGCAGCTCCTCAACGGAGGTGGTCTGCTCGCCCTCCCAATGAAACGACGACCCCACCTTTTCCATCGACCGCAATGCCTTTTGCAGTGCGGTCGTGTAGTTGCGGCCGATCGCCATGGCCTCACCCACCGATTTCATGGTGGTGGTCAGGGTGGTGTCTGCAGCCGGAAACTTCTCGAAGGCGAAACGGGGGACCTTGACCACCACGTAGTCCAGTGCCGGTTCGAAACTCGCCGGAGTCACCTGGGTGATGTCGTTGTCGATCTCGTCCAGACGATAGCCGAGCGCAAGTTTGGCCGCAATCTTCGCGATCGGAAATCCGGTGGCCTTACTGGCCAGGGCTGACGATCTGGACACCCGTGGGTTCATCTCGATGACGATCACCCGGCCGGTCGACGGTTCGACGGCGAACTGGATGTTGCAGCCTCCGGTGTCGACCCCCACTGCGCGGATGATGTCGATCGAGATGTCCCGCAGGTTCTGGTATTCCCGGTCGGTCAGGGTCAGTGCGGGCGCCACGGTGATCGAGTCGCCGGTGTGCACACCCACCGGGTCGACGTTCTCGATCGAGCAGACCACGACGGTGTTGTCGGAGTGATCGCGCATCAGCTCCAGTTCGTACTCCTTCCAGCCGGTGATCGACTCCTCGAGCAGCACCTCCGCCGTCGGGCTCGAGAGCAGGCCGTCGGTCACGTAACGAATCAGCTCGTCCTCGTCGTGGGCGAAACCTGAGCCGAGACCGCCCATGGTGAATGAGGGGCGCACGACCAGCGGGTAGCCGAGATCCGCGGCGAATCCGACCGCCTCCTCGACCGTGTGGGCAATGTGGGATCGTGCCACGTCCGCGCCGGCGTCGAGTACCAGTTGCTTGAAGAGTTGGCGGTCCTCCCCCTTCTGGATTGCGTCGACACGGGCGCCGATCATCTCGACGTTGTATTTCTCCAACACACCGTTGAAGTGCAATGCCATGGCTGCGTTCAGGGCGGTCTGTCCGCCCAGGGTCGGCAGCAGGGCGTCGGGACGCTCCTTCGCGATGATCGTCTCGATCACCTCGGGGGTGATCGGTTCGACATACGTGGCGTCGGCGAAGTCGGGGTCGGTCATGATGGTGGCCGGATTGGAGTTGACCAGGATGACGCGCACGCCCTCCGCGCGCAGCACACGACACGCCTGGGTGCCGGAGTAGTCGAACTCGCAGGCCTGCCCGATGACGATCGGGCCGGAGCCGATGACCAGAACGCTTGTGATGTCTTCCCTGCGTGGCATTACGCGTTCTCCTCGTTGTTGTCGTGGTTCGAGACAGGTTCTGCAGTGGGTTCGCCCGCGCCGGATGACGGGAGTCCTCGGTCCACCGCGAAGCGGGTGAAGGTGTCGAACAAATGGTTCGTGTCGTGTGGGCCGGCGTTCGACTCGGGATGGAATTGGACCGAGAACGCAGGAATGTCCAGACACCGCAGTCCTTGTACGACGTTGTCGTTGAGGCTGTAGTGGCTCACCTCGACACGGCCGTAACCGTTGGCCGACTCGACCACGCCCTCGATCGGCGCACGCACCGCAAAGCCGTGGTTCTGCGCGGTGATCTCCACCCGGCCAGTGGCCTTGTCCATGACCGGCTGGTTGATTCCCCGGTGACCGAAAGGAAGTTTGTAGGTGTCGAAACCGAGCGCCCGGCCGAGCAACTGGTTGCCGAAGCAGATGCCGAAGAACGGGATTCCGGCGTCGAGGACGGCACGCAACAGCTGCACATGCTGTTCGGAGGCCTGGGGGTCGCCCGGCCCGTTCGAGAAGAAGACCGCCGACGGGGCCAGGTCGAGCACGTCCTGCGCGGAGACCGTCTGTGGCAGAACGTTCACGTCGAAGCCGCGGACGGTCAGGTACCTGAGGGTCGACCGCTTCACCCCGAGGTCGAGCACCGCGACAGTGCCGACGTAGTCGCCTTCGGCCGGCAGGGAGTACCGCGTGGGGGTGGAGACGTCGGCGGACAGGTTGCGGCCGATCATCTGCGCCGACTCCGTGACCATCTCCAGCTGTTCGCCGGCGCTGCGTCGGAAGTCGTCGCCGGAGAAGATCCCGGCGCGCATCACTCCGGCGCTGCGCAGGATTCGGGTGAGCATGCGGGTGTCGATACCGCTGATGCCGACGACCGCGCCGGCATCCAGTTCCTCATCGAGGCTGCGGGTGGCTCGAAAGTTGGAGACTCGTCTGGATGGATCGCGCACGACGAATCCGGATACCCAGATGCGATCGGACTCCTTGTCCTCGTCGTTCACTCCGGTGACCCCGATATGCGGCGCGGTCATGACCACGATCTGACCGGCATAGGACGGGTCGGTGAGGGTCTCCTGATAGCCGGTCATGCCGGTGGCGAAGACTGCCTCGCCCACCGTGCTTCCCAGCGCACCGTAGGCGCGGCCTGGGAATCGTTGGCCGTCCTCCAGCACCAGAACGGCGTCGGCTTCGCCGAGCAGGGGTGGGGTCTTGGGCGTATTCTCCACGGGGGAACTCATTTCAATCGAAGGGATGGATTGTCCCGGCAAGCCGGCGGACGGTGGTCAGGAATTCGTGGCGGTCGCTCTCGTCGAACAACCGGAAGTAACTGTCAACGGCATCTTCTCCGAGCATCCAGCGCAGGCGGAGCAGGCCGTCGGTCTCCACGACGCGGTCGATGGTCAGGGTGGCCGCCTCGATTCCGACCAGGTTGTCGGCGGCAATGAAGAATTCTGGTTCGCCGCGCAGTTTCAGGACGAGCCCCGCGGCGGATGCCGAGACGACGGCGTCGGCGCGAAAGCCGAGGCCGGGCACCACCAATCGGTCCAGGGCGCTGTCGGCGGGCGTTGTCGAGAGGTAGAGCGCTTTCACCGTCAGAGTGGTCCGAGGAAGATCCGTCGGCACGAGTGCCGGTCTCGCGTAGCCCGCCTGGCGCTTGGCCCTCGCCCGCCAGCCCCACCACATCAGTAGAAGCAGCAGGGCGATCAGGCCGATCACCAGTGCGGCCGGTCCGAGCCTATCCATTGGCGACCAGCCCCTCTTCCCTCAGCGTGCCGTCGGCCAGGGTGGGCTGCCCGCGGTGGAAGGTGTAACGAACGCGTCCGGGCAACCTCATGTCGAGGTAGGGCGAGTTTCCGCTTCGACCTGCCAGGTCGGCCTCGGTGAATTCGTGGGGGTCGTTCGGGTCATACAGGGTCAGTTCGGCGGCCGAGCCCGCAGTCAACTCGTGACCGAAGCCGGTCAGGCCGCCGATCGTGGCCGGGGCCGCGGAGAGTACCCGGGCGACATCCGCCCAGTCGAGGCCACCGGTATCGACGACCGCTGCCTGTACGACGGCGAGGGCTGATTCCAGGCCCACCATTCCGTTCGCCGCGGCCGCCCATTCGCAGTCCTTGGCCTCCACCGGATGCGGTGCGTGGTCGGTGGCAACAATATCGATGGTTCCGTCGGCCAGCCCCAATCGCAGGGCTTCGACGTCTTCGGCGCGGCGGAGCGGAGGGTTCACCTTGTACTTCGGGTCGTAGCTGCGCACCAGTTCCTCGGTGAGCAGGAGGTGGTGGGGGGTGACCTCCGCGGTGACGGCAATGCCCCGCGCTTTGGCCCAGCGGACAACATCGACCGAGCCCGCGGTCGACAGGTGGCAGATGTGCACCCGTGATCCGACGTGCTCGGCCAGGAGCACATCGCGGGCGATGATCGACTCCTCGGCGACAGCGGGCCAGCCGGCCAGGCCGAGGTCGCTGGATACCTGGCCCTCGTTCATCTGGGCCTCCACCGTCAGCCGCGAGTCCTGCGCGTGCTGGGCGATCACGCCGCCGAAGGACTTCACGTACTCGAGGGCGCGTCGCATCAGCAGCGGGTCCTCCACGCAGTGCCCGTCGTCGGAGAAGACGCGCACGCGGGCGCGACTGGACGCCATTGCCCCGAGTTCAGCCAGATGTCTGCCCTCGAGGCCGACCGTGACCGCCCCGATCGGCTGAACATACGTGTAGCCCGCGTCCTGTCCGAGGCGATGCACCTGCTCGACCACGCCGGCGGTGTCGGCCACCGGGGAGGTGTTGGCCATGGCGAAGACGGCAGTGAAGCCTCCGGCCGCCGCCGCTCGGGTACCGGTGAGCACCGTCTCGCTCGGTTCGAAGCCGGGCTCGCGCAGGTGGGTGTGCAGGTCGACCAATCCGGGCAACGCGATCAGGCCGTCGGCGTCGATACGGCGTGCGCCGGTCGCGCTGAGCCCGATGCCGGTCTCGGCGATCAGGCCGTCGGCCACGAGCAGGTCGGTGCGTCGGCCATCCGCCAGAGTGGCACCGGCGATGAGAAAGCGGGTCTGGTCGTTCACGTGGTTGCTCGCATCCGGCTCGTGGGTGTCGGTGAGGAAGGCCGTTCGCCGGCCAACAAGAGGTAGAGGGCGGCCATGCGCACGGACACACCGTTGGTGACCTGCTCTCGAACGGTCGAGCGGGCGGAGTCTGCGGCGGCAGCGGAGATCTCCAACCCGCGGTTCATCGGGCCGGGGTGCATGACGATGGTGTCTTCTGGCAGGCGGCCGAGGCGCTCGTCGTCGAGCCCCCAGCGCCGGGAGTATTCGCGCGGGTTCGGGAAGAAGTCACCTGACATGCGTTCGGCCTGCACCCTCAGCATCATCAGAACCGACGGCGGTGTGCGCAGGAGCGAACGATCGAGGTCATACTCCACCTCCACCGGCCAGGTGGTCATGTTCACTGGCATGAGAGTGGGGGGAGCAACCAGTGTGACCTGCGCGCCCAGCGTGGTCAGCAGCCAGACGTTGCTGCGGGCCACCCGAGAGTGCAGGATGTCTCCGACGATCGTCACCGCCACCCCCGAGAGGTCGGTGCCGCGGGATGCGGCGCCGTGCATCCGCCGCCGGATCGTGAAGGCGTCGAGTAGTGCCTGGGTGGGGTGCTCGTGGGTGCCGTCGCCCGCGTTGATCACTCCCGCGTCGATCCAGCCGCTGTCTGCGAGCGACTGGGGTGCGCCGGAGGACGGATGTCGCAGCACCACAGCGTCTGCACCCATGGCGGCCAGAGTCTGCGCGGTGTCCTTGAGGCTCTCCCCCTTGGCGACGCTGGAGCCGGAGGCGCTGAAATTGATCACATCGGCGGACAGTCGTTTCGCCGCCGCCTCGAACGAGATCCGGGTGCGGGTGGAGTTCTCGAAAAAGAGGTTGACAACGGTCTTCCCTCGCAGCGCCGGAAGCTTCTTGACCTCGCGGGTGGAAACGGTGGCCATGTCCTCGGCAACGTCGAGCAGGCGGATGGCGTCGGCCAGGTCTAGATCTCGGGTCGAGAGCAAGTGCCTCATCGGCTGCCGTCCCCCGTGCCTGCCTCACCATGGGCGCGGCCTTCAATGCTCACGTATTCGTCGCCGTCGGCCTCGGTCAGGCGCACGTTGATACGCTCCCTCGAGGATGAGGGCAGGTTCTTGCCGACGAAATCGGCGCGGATCGGGAACTCGCGGTGGCCCCGGTCGACCAGAACGGCCAGGCGCACGGCGCGGGGCCGGCCGAGGTCACTCAGCGCATCCAGGGCGGCACGGATGGTGCGTCCCGAATACAGCACATCGTCGACAAGCACCACGGTCATGCCGTCGATGCTCACCGGCATATTGGTCGGGTGCGGGGTGCGCGTGAGATTGCTGCCGAGGTCGTCGCGGTACAGAGTGACATCCAGGGCACCGACCTGGGCCTTCGCATCGGAACCTTCGATGCGGCGGATCTCGGCGTGCAATCGCTGGGCGAGTGGGACACCGCGCGTGGGGATGCCCAGAAGCAGCAGGTCGTCGCCTCCCCGGTTCGCCTCCACGATCTCGTGGGCGATCCGCGTCACAGCGCGCGTGATATCAGCAGCCTGCAACACGATTCGTGCGCTCACACCGGCTCCTTCCCCGCCTCACAGGACGGTCGGTTAAAGGATGGTTATCGCTCAACCCTAACACCGCTCGCTCAGAGTGTTCGGATGGCAACGCCGCGACGGTCCCTCGCTCAGGTCGCCCCGGGCGTGTTCGTGGCGACCAGCCGGCAGGATGCCACCAGGTCGGCGGTGGTCATCAGCGGCGCGCACGCTCCAGAGCCCTCGGACGCAGGCACTGCTGCCCTCCTGGTGGACCCAGCCTGGAACCCCGGGTGATCGACCTCGAGAGCTGAGGGATTCTGACTCTCAGAACGCTCCAAAATCTTCTCAGGAGTGCACCTGCCCCTGAGTTCTGCTCAGGTCTAAAATCTGTGTGACAAGGAGCAGATCATGGCATCAGGTCTCGACACACAACCACCGCACGAACATCATCATGAGCTGCAAGCGGATGGGGTGAGTGCGGCCGGCTCCATCGTCATGGCTGTCGCCGGAAGTGCCCCCGCATACTCGATCGCGGCGACGACCGCGGTTCTCGTCGCCGCGGCCGGGCTCGCGAGCCCGGCCGCTCTCCTCTGGGCGGGGCTGCCGATGCTCGGTATCGCCTGGGCATTCGCGTACCTGGGGCGAGCGGAGGTGAACGCGGGCGCGGCATACTCCTGGGTGGGTCGCGCGTTGCATCCGATTCTTGGGTTCTTCTCCGGGTGGGCGTTAGTGGTCTCCGCGACGATTTTCATGGTGGCTGGCGCGCTCCCAGCCGGAATCATGACGGTCTCTCTGTTCGCCCCCGATCTGGCGGACAACGTGCTCCTGGTGACAGTGGTCGGCGCCATCTGGTTCCTGGTGATGGCCGCGTGTGTGTTGTTCGGCGTGCGTGTCACAGCGCGCGCGCAGTGGATCATGTCGAGCATCGAGGTCGCGATTCTCGTGCTGTTCGCGGTCGCCGCGATCGTGCAGTCGATGCTCGGCACGCACGCCGGCGCCGACTTCAGCTGGGACTGGTTCGGGTTCTCCCATTTCACCGGCGTCGGCGGGTTCGTCGCAGCAGCGTTGATTGCTGCGTTCTACTACTGGGGCTGGGACGTCAGCTCCAACCTCAACGAAGAAACAAGAAACGGGCACAAGTCGGCGGGCACCGGCGGCATCATCGGCGTCGTCATCGTCTTCTTGCTGTTCGAGATCTTCACCGTCGCTATCCAGGTGATGTTGCCCGACTCGGTCATTCAGTCCAACAGCGGTAACGTGTTGAGCGTGCTGGGTGAGGTCATCTGGCCAGGGCTCGGCGGCAAGATCCTGATCATCGCGGTCATGCTCTCCACCATTGCCACCCTCGAGACAACCTTGATCCAAGTCACTCGCTCGTTGTTCGCGATGGGTCGCGATCACACCATCCCCCAGGCGTTCGGCCACTCGCACCCACGCTGGAAGACACCGGCATTCGCCACGATCGTCGTCACCTGTGTCTCTGTCGTGTTGTTCATCGGCGCAAACTTCCTCGGCAGCGTCGGCCAGATCCTCAGCGACGCAATCAGCTCGATCGGGCTGCAGATCGCGTTCTACTACGGGTTGGCGGGTATCGCCGTCGTGGTGGCCTACCGAAAGATCATTTTCACCTCGGTGAAGAACTTCATCTTCATCGGCCTCTGGCCGGCGGTCGGCGCCATCTTCATGGTCTGGATCTTCATCGTGTCCATCCCGACCCTGGGCTTCGTCGTCGATCTGATCGGCCTCGGTGCGCTCGCACTCGGAATCATTCCGCTGATCCTCTTCTGGAAGAAGGGCAAGGCCTACTTCCAGGACCGCCGCCCCTTGGCCCTGCCGGACGAGCTGACCGGCGCAATCACGATAGCGCCCCCGGCAAAAACGACACTGCCACACAATTAGCGAACGGGCCGTGGACGCTCACGGGTTCGTGCGCAACCAGTCCACAACC
>CAJDUP010000037.1_pt1 | contig 27611 bp, 25 predicted proteins | sample 7391181 | NCBI WGS metagenome assembly CAJDUP01 (sample SAMEA7055690, study PRJEB34461) | soil metagenome | biome: terrestrial ecosystem; feature: Peninsula; material: soil | place: Antarctica | collected 2016
GATGGAGTCACCATCCGGGTGGCGGTCATCACCGGAGATGACTCAGCGCGGAGGCGAACAGACAACAATTCCTCAGCATCACCGGGATCGCCGCCGCGGTTATCGATGCCGATCGCGACGTATCCCGCGTGCGGAAACTCCTGTCTGAACACGTCGACCCAATTCCCCAGTGAGCCGGGATGGGGTGTTGCATCGAGGAGTATGAAATTGCCCCATCGGAACGTCGGGTTCGACGGGGTGCGCACGCACAGGTATCCGTCGTGCTGCGTGATGGTGCTGCCCTGCAGGTGCAGCAGCATGAGATCGGTGCGGAATCCGAGCGAGCTAACCATTGCTGAATACGCCTTCCGGGTGGTCCATGTCAAGCAGCTTCACGGTTCGTCACGCCCAACCCCCGACGCGCGGCAACGAGCCCTCGCGGTCTGACTGGAACACCATCACACCATTCTCAACTGTTGCGCGGCGAAACACCCGGTGCCGCGCATAGGATTTTCACCATCCAACTCAATCTCGACGGCGGGTGACCGGGCGGTGCAGATCTCTGAACCGGGCTCAACCCATGAGCGGTGCGAGTGCATACTTTGGTTGCCCACGTCGCAGCGATTGAGAAGGTACTCTCGGAAAGACCGAACCCAACCGTGGCGGCCACCACCTGAAATCGACATTGACCACATTCGCCAGCAGGACTCTCTGGAGCTCCGACTAGTGGGGGAGGATCTGCCCAGTGTGCAGCACGAAGACCTCCCTGCGTGTGCAACGCATTGTTCATGTGTCCCGACCGGTGCTCTGGGTCAATGCGATCGGCCCCGCCGTCATCGGGATGTGGTTGGCAGGCTCGCTCTGGGATTGGGCGGCACTGCCGTTGCTGCTCTGGTTGACGCTGCCGTTCAACCTGCTGATCTATGGGGTCAACGATGTCTTCGACCAGGACACCGATGCCCTCAACTCCCGAAAGGGGTCGCTGGAAGGCGCCCGGATCGCTTCGTCGGAAGTGCGCACCATCCTCATCTGGGTGATTGCGACCAACGTGCCGTTCATGGCCTGGTTCGCGCTCACGATGCCGGCTGCCGCGTTGGCCTGGATCGGCGCCTATATCGTGGTCTTTTTGTTTTACTCGGCACCTCCGCTTCGGTTCAAGGCCCGACCATTTCTGGATTCCCTGAGCAACGCGGCCTACGCCTTTCCGCTGGTCTTCGTTCCCTACGCCCTGGGGGTGCCACCGGTGTGGCCGGCAGCGCTCGGACTGATGGCGTGGAGCGTGGCCAAACACGCCTTCGACGCGGTGCAAGACCGTGAGGAAGACCGCGCCGTCGGCATCACCACCACCCCGGTGCTGTTGGGGGTGCGCGGTACCGCAGTGTGGAGCGGGGTGTGGTGGGTTGTTGCCACAGTGTTCTTTGCGTGGGTGAACTGGCCGGTGGCGGTGGTCAACGCGTTGATCGCCGGTTTTCTGGTGGTCGCCCTGTTGCGTCGGCCCGAGCCCGCGACCGGCCGCCGTCTTTACCGCTACTCGATCGCGTTTCCCTATGTCGCCGGCACGGTGGCCGGGATACAACTGGTGGCCGCACTGACCCTCGGGAGATTTCCGTGAAACGGGTCGTCGTCGTCGGCGGCGGCATCGGAGGATTGACGGCGGCCGCCCTGCTGGGCGCAGCCGGCCACCGCGTCACCCTGCTCGAGGCGACTGACCACTTGGGTGGCAAGAGCCGACGAATCATATTGGCGGGGCAGATGCTCGACACCGGTCCGTCACTGGTCACCTTCCCCGACGTCTGGGCCGAACTTTTGGATCGGTTCGATGGCCTGCGCTCCACTGCAGAAGGGCGCCACCACCCGGGCTCCGAGTCGGCTTCGCGAACAACGGGATCATCATCAACCAGCGCATCGGGCGCCGAGCAGATCTCCGGGCTTGAATTCGAACGCCTGCCCGACGTCGGCACCTATCACTGGCATGGCAGCGCGGTGACGTTGCCGGTACCACTCGGCCACCCATGGCATGGCGCCTGGGCGCGGTTCGAGGCTGAACACGGCGGGCTCGGCCCTGACATCACCCGGCTGCTCACCACCCCTCCGATGAACCGGCGCTCCTTCCCGGCCCTCGGTAGGCTCGGGCAGACGTACGGGTGGCGCCTGACCACGCGCAGCTATCTCGATGGTCTTCACTGGATGCCGGAGGGGCTCCGAGAGATCATCGCCATTCACACACTCAACGCCGGCGTTGGGCCCTCGCGCACGCCAGCCCTCTACGCCTCGATGCCCGCCGTCATGGCGCACGACGGCGTCTTTGTTCCCCGAGGCGGCGTGAATGAAATGGTCGGCGCCCTTCACCGGCTCGGCGAGGAGGTCGGCGTCTCCTTCCACACGGAGGAACCCGTGGTCTCCATATCCTCCCACCGGGTGCTGACCGGGCGGGCCACGTACCCGGCCGATATCGTCGTCAGCGGCATCGACGCGCAACGCCTGGGGGGTCTGCTCGCGGGTGGTCGCACGCCGAAAGTTCCACGCCGGATGAGTTGCTCCGCGGTCGGCATCTACGCGGTGCTGGATCCCGCGCTGCCGGCGGGCACGCCGCGGCACTCGGTGCTGGTGCCGGATCAGCCGGCCGCGCTGTATGCGGCGCTCGAAGCACGGAAGGAGCCGGCCGAGACCATGGCCTTCGCGAACTATTACCCCGCGCATACGGTCAACGGCAACGACGCCGCAACGCTGGCGCTGCTGCTGACCGCGCCGGCGAACGGGAGGCTGTACACGCTGCGCGACCCATTCGTGGTTCGAGAACTCGAGCGCGCCACCCGAGCACTCACGTTGGATCGGCCGCTCGAAAGCCATTTTGCCGAAACCACGATCCTGGACCCGGCATACTTCGCGACCAACGGCTCATCGCGGGGCGCCCTGTACGGGGCGGTGCGGCCGATGTGGATGAGCGGGCCATTCCACAACCCGCCGCATCGCAGCCTGTTGCGGCCGTGGCTGTGGAGGGTGGGGGCGTCGGTGCACCCCGGCGGCGGGCTGCCGGCCGTGATGGGTGGGGCCATGATGGCGACCGAGAAACTACTCAGCCACCTGAAGTCGCGAAAGCAATCCGGGACAGACGGCCCGCGGTGAACGATCCTGCAGCGACGGGGACCTGCACGAGAGCACCAGATGGTGGTTCGCCCGCCGCTCTGCCGACGGCGCACCCTGTCCATCGCCCGAAGATCCTCGTTACTTCTCGAGGGCGCGCGCCATCCACTCCTTCGCGGCGGCCAGATCGGCCCGGGCGATGCCGTGCCCGCCCGGACGCCGGACCTGTTCTGCGTCGGCGCCATTCTGCCGCAAGGTGGTGATGAGCGTGTCGACGCTGCCGAGCGGGGCCATCGGGTCGGCCTCGCCGTTCAGAGCGAGAATTCTGCTCCCCGTCAGGTCGACTGAGCACTCCCGGTCTCCGAAGGGATACATCCCGGAGAACGCGATCACTTGGCTCAGAGCCTTCGGGTGCAGCATGGCCGTGGCCAGGGCGATGTTGGCGCCGTTGGAGAACCCGACCGCGATGACCGGGCTTCCGGCCAGGTCGTAGTGCTCCCGGGCCGCTGTCAGGAAGCCGGCCAGATCGCCCGCGCGCGCAATGACGTCGTCGACGTCAAAGTTTCCTTCGCCGTGGCGACGGAACCAGCGGAGCATCCCGTTTTCCTGCACAGCCCCCCGGGGCGCGAGGATGCCGGCGCGCGGGTGGAGTTCTGCGCCGAGGGATGCGATGTCGTTCTCATCGCCGCCGGTGCCGTGCAGCATCAGCAATACCGGAGTGTCTGCCTCCCCGGGGGTGTACAGGTGGGGCCAGCCGGTGACGGTGGGGGTACTCGTGGTCATCAGGGTCTACCTCCCGGCCATCGCGGGGTTGTTCTCCGCCGGGACCTGGATGCGGGCGACGGAGTTTTCGATGGCTTCGCGTGAGGGCTCGAGCCACGGCGGCAGCTTCAGGGAGCGACCCAGTTCCAGAAGCGGTTCGTCGATGTCGAAGCCCGGGGTGTCCGTGGCGATTTCGAAGAGAACGCCGCCGGGTTCGCGGAAGTAGATGGAGGTGAAGTACTGGCGGTCCAGGATCTCGGTGACGTGGAATCCACGATCGGCCAGTTCCTGACGCCATTTCTCCTGCGTCGCGGCGTCGGGCACCCGGAAGGCGATGTGGTGAACGGTTCCGCCGGCGGTGAGGCCGGGCCGACCATTGGGGTCGGCGATGACGTCGACGATGTTCCCCGGTCTGCCGTCCCCGGCGGCCAGGCGTGTGCGGTTGCCGGTCGTTTCGATCAGGTGCAGGCCGAGGTCTTCGGTGAGCACACCGATGGTCTTGTCCGGGTCAGCCACGGTGAGGACCGAGGAGTGCTGGCCGCGCACCGCGTATTCGGCGGGCACGGAGGCAGAATCCCAGGGATTGCGGGGATCAATGGTGGAGGAGGCGATCAGGTCCAGCTGGAGCCCGTCGGGGTCGCGCAGGGAGAGTCGCTCCTCATCGGCCGAAGGCCGAGTGATGCTGGATTCAACGCCCAGGCCCTTGAAATGGTTCTGCCACCAGCCCAGGGTTCCCTCCGGGACAGAGAAGGCGGTGGACGTGGACTGGCCCGCCCCGACCCGACCCGAGGAGATGCCCTTCCACGGGAAGAACGTCATGAGCGAGCCGGGCCGACCAGCCTCGTCGCCGTAATACAGGTGGTAGGTGGACGGGTCATCGAAGTTGACCGTCTTCTTCACCAGACGCAGGCCGAGCCCCTGAACGTAGAAGTCGATGTTGGCCTGCGGATCGCCGGCGATGGCGGTGACATGGTGCAAGCCTGAAGTGTTTACGGTCATGTGACCCTCCAAAAGTTGTGGGCAATTCCGGTCACGAAGACCGGGCACGGATATTCATGCGAATGTATCTATCTAGAATATTATGTCTCAGGAAGCTAATTTAGTCAACTTGCAAGAAGATGCTGTGAAAGAAGGTTGCCAGCAAATAACTTCCTGCATGGGCTAATGTGGGAGCAGAGAGGATGAGTCGATGAGTCAGCAGGGATCACCAGCGGCACGCCGGGGCGTGGATCCGGTCACCCAGTGGGGTCTGGTCATTGAAGGCTTCCAGATCACCAACACAAAGCTGCATCGGGCGGTCACTGACGCGTTCTCCCTTGATCCGGCGGAGGCCGAGACGTTGTTGCGGCTCACACGCAGTCCGGACAACAAGATGCCGATGGCGGCGCTGGCCCGGGAGGCGGCGTTCAGCACCGGAGGGTTCACCAAAGTTGCAGATCGCCTGGCCAAACGCGGGCTCGTGGAGCGTAACCCCTGCGCCGATGACCGCAGGGTGGTCTACCTCACGCTGACGAGCTCGGGCGCAGGGTTGGCCGACGAACTCGCCGGCCTCGTGGCCGGGATCGTCCAGGAGATCTATATCGACGTGCTCGGAGCGGACAGGGCGGCGATGGTCGCTGAAGCGATGGCGGAGCTGCGCGCGGCCCACGCACTCCGGTAGCACCCCCAGCGTTCCAGTGAGAAGTTGGAACGACCAAAGGAGAGGGCATTTCCCCGACCATCAGTCCCAGCCGCCATCCGGTTCGCCCCCGAGACCAGTAACCGACCAGGAGTCCCATGGAACGGCAGAGTAAGTTCGAACACATCACCTTGGGCCAGCGCGTGCTGTTCGGCACCGACGACGCAGCGGAACACCTGGCCGGCGAGGTGGAACGCCTGGACGCGACAAGGGTCATGGTGATCACCTCGGTCAGGCAACGACCTGAAGCGGAACGGATCATCGCCGGCATCGACCCCGTCCTGATCCATGACGAGGTAGCCCCGCACGTCACCCTCGGCCAGGCGGAGAACGCCCGGAACGCGGCAATCAATAACGACATCGACCTGCTGGTCAGTATCGGCGGCGGATCCACGACCGGCCTGGCCAAGGCCATCGCCCTGAAAACAGGTCTGCCCATCGTCGCAATTCCGACCACCTACGCAGGCTCCGAGGCGACCAACGTGTGGGGCCTGACCGAATCATCCCGTAAGACCACCGGAGTCGATGACCGCGTTCTGCCCGTGACCGTGATCTACGATGCCGCGCTCACGCTGTCGCTGCCGAAGGAAGTGAGCATTGCCTCCGGCATGAACGCCCTGGCCCACTGTATCGATTCGATGTGGGCGCCCCGCACCGACCCCATCAATCAGGTGCTGGCCCTAGACGGCATCCGCACCCTGAGCAAGGCGCTTCCAGCGATCAGCAACAACCCGGACGACCTGACTGGCAGGGAACAGGCGCTGTATGGGTCATACCTTTCCGCGGTCGCCTTCGCGTCCGCCGGATCTGGCCTGCACCACAAGATCTGCCATGTGCTGGGCGGCCGATGGAACATGCCCCACGCTCAAACCCACGCCGTCGTGCTCCCGTACGTTCTGGCATTCAACGCTCCCGCCGCACCGGGGGCGGCCCACAGAATCGCGGTTGCGCTGAGTGCCGAGAACGCCGTCGACGGCCTGAACTCACTGCGCGCCGCAGTGGGTGCACCCACAGCACTCAAAGACCTCGGGCTGTCCGCAGAAGGCATCAACGAAGCCGTCCAGCTCATCCTGCCCGTCGTCCCGGTCTCCAACCCGCGCCCCGTCACTCAGGAGAACCTCACCGCTCTGCTAACCGCAGCCCACGCCGGAGTCTCGCCGGCCGAGCCCATGCGCTGATCCCTCTTGACAGTGCATCCCTCCTGACCGTGCATCCCTCTTGACCGTGCATCCGGCCCGCTGACCGCAGCCGTGCCGATGGCGTGCGGTTCGACCGTCTCCATCTCGGAGCTCAGCGCGGCGCGCAAGAAGGCCGGCTGGGGCTCGCAGCCCGCTCGGGGCGTTTGCACGCTTGATAGCGTGTGACTGTGACGAGTCTCAGGGTGCATGATCTCGCCGTGTCCTTATTGCAGGAGCCGCATCACGTTTTCGGCCTTTCCCGGTGAGGCGGCACGTTTTTGTCGGTGATCCCCAATCGCTGTCTGTCCCGAAGGAGCTTGAGTGGTAGCCCTCGACATCTTGGCGAACTCTCCCCTTCTGACAATCTTCCTTGTCGTTGCGCTGGGGACCGCGTTCGGCGCAATCCCATTCGGGCCGCTGCGATTCGGCTCCGCGGGAGCCCTGTTCGTTGGACTGAGCCTCGGAGCCGTGGATCCTCGCCTTGGGGAAGGGCTCGCCCTCATCCAGGCCTTGGGGCTCGCCCTCTTCGTCTACACAGTCGGTCTCGCAGCGGGCAATACGTTCTTCCGCGACCTTCGACGGCAACTGCCGTTGATGGTCGCAGCCGTCGTCGCAGTCCTCGTGGCGGGGACAGCCGCGGCCGGGATCGGGAGGCTCCTCGACCTGGGTGGGGCGCTCACGGCGGGCACGTTCGCGGGGGCTTTGACCTCGACCCCGGCGCTCGCCGCCGCAACGGCCGCCGCCGGCACCTCCGAACCCGCAGTCGGGTATTCGCTCGGCTATCCGATCGGAGTGACGGTTGCCATCCTCGCCGTGTCGGTCATCGTCAATCGAACGTGGCCCGCGCGCCGCGACCCACAGCCGACCGCGAGTCTCGGATTGGACGCATGCACCGCACTGGTGAACACCCGGACACGGTTCGAGGATGTGCCCGGCTTCGCCGACCAGCGTGTGCTGATCTCGTACCTCGATCGTGACGGCCGCACTCGCGTGGCCACACCCGGCGAGGAACTCCAGCCCGGAGACCGGGTCGTGGTCGTCGGTCCGCTGGCGCGCGTCAACGAGGCAATCGCCCACCTGGGCGAACGAGCCGCTGAACACCTCGCCGATGATCGCACGGCGGTCGATTTTCGGCGGTTCGTCGTATCACGTCGACAGGTCGCCGGCCTCAGCGTCGCAGAGTTGGACATGCCCGGACGCTTCGGGGGAGTGATCACCCGCGTTCGACGCGGGGACCTCGACCTCCTGGCGCGCGACGATCTGACCCTCGACCTCGGCGATCGGGTGCTCGCCGTCGTGCCGAGTGACGAACTCGACGCCGTCTCGAAGTTCCTCGGTGACTCCGAGCAGCGGGTTTCCGAGATCGATGCGCTCACCGTCGGCGTCGGCATGGCGCTGGGCTTGGGGCTGGGGCTGATCGCCGTGCCGCTGCCCGGAGGGGCGAGCTTCTCGCTCGGGTCGGCGGCGGGGCCGCTCCTGGTCGGGATGGTGCTGGGTGGGCTCGAACGAACCGGACCGGTCGTGTGGGGCATGCCGGCGGCCGCGAATCGAACGATCAGACAGTTGGGGCTGCTGCTGTTCCTCGCCGCGGTTGGGCTGTCCTCCGGACAGGACTTCGCCTCACAGGCGTTCACACTGGTCGGGCTGAAGGTACTCCTCACTGCGGTTCTGATCGTCACCATTGCGGCGGCCGTCCTGCTCGTCACCGCCCGACAGGTCGGGGTGAGCGCTCCACGAGCCTCGGGAGCTCTCGCAGGTCTCGTCGGTCAACCTGCTGTCCTCGCCTATGCGGACTCACGAGTTGTCGACGAAAGGGTCGAGGGCGGTTACGCGGCAATCTTTGCGCTCGGGATCATCGTGAAGATCCTTCTGGCGCAACTGCTCGTCGTCCTGTGACCCGCACCGTCGCAGATCTGGTGTTCACGTGTCCGAGGACCGCGGCTGCGGAACCACCGTCAGCACCCGAGTGATGAACTGGAGAAAGGTGTTCATGTAGTCGCGCAGAAAGTCGGCGGTGCCTTCGTTGGTGACGTCGCCGTCATCCGTGATCAGCCCATCGGTGATCTGGATGTAGGCCTCCGGCGCGTTCATCTGTGGCGAGTTGCAGAAGCTGAGCACGCTGCGCAGGTTCTGCTGCGCGACGGCCGTGCCGATCGCCCCGATGGATCCACCGATGACCGCCGACGGCTTGCCGGCAAACGAGTTCTCGCCCCACGGTCGACTCGCCCAATCGATCGCGTTCTTGAGGCCCCCAGGGATGGACCGATTGTATTCCGGGGTGACGAACAGGACCGCGTCGACCGACTCGATGGACTGCTTGAGCGCACGTCCTTCTGGCGGGTAATCGGCGTCGAAGTCGTAGCTGTAGAGCGGCAGGTCGCGGATGGGGATCTCGGTGAACTCAAGTTCGACCGGTGCGAGGCGAATGAGCGCCTGCGACAGCTTACGATTGATCGAATTCGTCGCCAAGCTGCCGACGAAGTAACCGACGGAGTACGGTGGCTGGTGGTGCTGAATGGTGGGCATGGTCCTTCCTTTCCAACAGCAAGTTTAGACCTGCGAAACACCCACTCAGAGGGCTTCTTCCGCACCTCTGAAAATGGGCTGGGACGTAGCCGGCGGATCAACGGAAATGACATGAGGAAGCCATGAAGAAGTTCACCAACGCTCGAATCTACCGACAGCACGACCACGCCAGCGAGATTGTGGTCGACAAGGGAGTGATCACGCAGATCGGCACGAATCTGCCCGAAGCAGACGAGGAAATCGACGTGGGCGGCCGGCTGGTGGTGCCGCCGTACGTCGATGCCCACCTGCACCTGGATTACGTGTACACCGCCGGCAACGAAGGTGCCACAAACACGAGCGGCACACTGTTTGAAGGCATCGCCCGCTGGCACGACGTCAAGAAGACCCAGACCCTCGAGGATGCCCGCGAACGTGCGCTGAAGGGCATCGAGGAAGAGGTTTCCAAAGGGGTGCAGTTCATCCGCACCCACATCGACGTGGATGATCCGAAACTGACCGGTCTGACGGCGATGCTGGAGATCCGCGAAGAACTCAAAGACAACGTCACCATCCAGATCGTCGCCTTCCCGCAAGAAGGCATGTACGCCTACAAGGGCGGCGATGAGATGGTTGAGGAGGCGCTGAAGATGGGCGCGGATTGTGTCGGCGGCATCCCGCACTTCGAATGGGCGCGCGAGATCGGCGAGAAGTCAGTTCACCGCACTGTCGAGCTGGCCGAGAAGTACGACAAACTGATCGACGTTCACTGCGACGAAACCGACGATGTGATGAGCCGACATGTTGAGCTGCTCAACGCCTTGGTGATGGTTGAAGGCATCGGCACCCGCACGACGGCGAGCCACACCTGCTCCTTCGGCTCGGCAGATGATGCCTGGGCCTTCCGCATGATGGATCTCTTCAAGCAATCGGGGATGAACTTCATTGCCAACCCCACCGAGAATGCGTACCTTCAGGGCCGCCAGGACACCTATCCCAAACGCCGCGGGCTGACCCGAGTGAAGGAGATGTGGGAAAGCGGCATCAACGTCTGCTTCGGCCAGGACTCCATCAACGACCCGTGGTATCCGGTGGGCAACGGCAACATGATGAACATCCTCGACAACGGCATCCACTTGGCGCAGACTATGTCGTTCGACGAGCTGGACAGGTGCTTGGACCTGATCACCCACAACGGCGCCAAGACCCTGAACGTGGAAGACCGGTACGGAATCGAAGTGGGCAAGCCGGCGAACTTTCTGGTGCTGAACGCGGATACGCCGTTCGAGGCCGTGCGCCAGCGCGCCGACGTGCTGGCTTCGATCCGCAACGGCGAATACCTGTTCAAGCGCCCCGAACCACGCTACGAGGTCGAGATCGACCTCTTCAGGAAGACCACCTGAGGGAAGCACTTGGTGGCGCTGCTGGATTGGGTCGTCGCCTATGGGGGAACCGGCAGGCCGGGCTTGGGTTGTTGCCGAGAGAGTTGGATCACCCCGTAGATGGCGATCAGTCCGGCAACGATGAATACCGCCCCTGCCCAAAGCGGCGCCGATGTGGCCTCGCCGAGAACGATGATTCCGATGGTTACACCGACGAGTGGGTCGATGACGGTGAGCGCCGCAACAACCAGTTCCGGCGACCCGGACGAGTAGGCGGTTTGAACGAAATAGGTTCCGAGGAGCGCCGCGACGACCAGCCCGAGCAGGCAGGCGCCGGTCAACCAATCGGCGGGCGTGATATGAAATCCTCCGTGGATGATGGTCTGAATTCGCGTGATGAGCACCTTTGCCAGCGTTGCGACGAAGCCGAAGAGAACTCCTGCCGCCGCCACATAGAAAATTCGGCTGAATCGCTTGCGGAGGAAGACGAACGCCAATCCGAGCGCGATCAGGATGCACACCAGAACGATCACCACGATGCCCAACTGGGTGTCGGTGATCGGGACCGTGGTGGTGGTCAGAGATGCAACGGCCACGAACAGGCCGACCCCGCCGACGCAGTAAATGATGGCGCGAATCGTGGCCGCTGTGAGCTTCGTCCTGGTTATCCGCGCGGTGATGACCGAGGTGAGGACCAGCGCGATCGCGCCTAGCGGTTGCACCACGGTCAACGGGGCGAGGTAGAGGCTGACCAGTTGGAAGACGATTGCCAGCCCGAGCATGAGGGTTCCGATCAGCCACGACGGACGTCTGGCCAGCGCGAGAAGTTGCCCCATTCCCAGACCCGATCGTCCAGCTACGACCCTCTCCGTGTCGTGGACCTTCGCGACTCCGTGCTGCTGGAATTGCGCTCCCACAGAGAGGAAGATCGCACCGACGAGCGCAACCGGGATTCCCAGCGCCTGAGCCGGCGTCAGAGAGATCACCTCAAGGCTCATGCTGTCACGCCCTCCCGGTAGAACTCGCGATATGTGACGCTCCGTTAAGCATCATAAGTCTCGCCTGCGCACGCGGTTCTTCGGCCACGGAGGGTTGGCGGCTCACCACGTCGGTCAACTCGCGACCGTCGGCGACGATCGATGTATGAACTTCCGCGCCGCGTGAAGGGATGTGGGCGGGGAAACCGACCGCACGCCGGTATTTCTCGTCCAGGAAAGACCTGGGTTCAGCTACCCCGGATGAGTCAGACGTAAGCGAACGAAATCAGAGCGAGCGGGATCCGTCAATGAATGCCTGGGCGTCCTCGAGGGCTTTTTTGAAGGCATCATTGCGCAACCTCAAGTTTTCTAGAGGCCCGGGTTCGAGATAGTCGGTGATGCCAGGACGCAGAAGCCAGATATCTCCCGCTGGGGGCAGATAGAACATGGCGAAGGATCGCTGGGACTCATCGTCGCTCCACACCGGCACCACAGCCAATGCGGCACCGGTGTCCACGTTGATCCATTGCGCCCGCGGCATGGGTTGGTCGAGCACTTCAGGGTCTAGGAACGGAGCGGTCCCCTTGCCCCATCGCTCCTCGAAGCGTTCGTGGAAGGCAGGTAACAGCGGAGAATCGTAACGGCGCCACGCACTCATATAAATGCACCTCCTGATAGTGACTCCCAGCGGCGGGAGAAAATGGCCTCAGCCCTCCACCTGGGATACAGATGACAGGTGAAGCAAAGTCGGTCGCGCTCGCAAAAGTGCCGCTTGTCAACTCCCTCGATACCAGATGCGATAGCCGCTCACGCGCGCCGGGCGCCATCGGTATATCTGTATTGATTCGTATAGTTTTTATAGCTCAGGATTGCTAAGAATTCAAGGGCACGTTCAAGGATTTCGTGACGTATGGTTTGGCCGCAACGGAAAAAATTTCAATCAAATATCCGTCGTGCCGTTGTCATTCTCGAACCCCGGTTGCTATCTCTGGAACCGATTGAGCGCGTGATTTCACCGAGCCTTCCCAATTGCGATGAGGGTGCGGCAGACCCGTCCAGTTCGGGTGGGACATCCTCCGTGGGGATGTCGTTATCGGGACAGCAGGCCGGGCCGCCCGGCCCGAAGAATTTCGCAACAATATTGATGCTCATGCGCCTGGCATCACAGGTATCTGAGTTCGGCGGTGCTGCGGTGGTGGGCCGAACGTCGGCATAACGGGTGATGGGTGATATCTGTCCCCTCCGCGCGACTCCTTTGCGGCCGGTTCCTTTCGAGAAATTCCGGTCTCGATCACTAACTGTGCCGCGGCCAAATTCCACGAGCGGGATTGCTTGCATTCCACAGCACGGTCTGACCGCGCGCCCAGCAAGGCTACGAAGACCGGACCGGCCAGCTGAATGAATCCAATTACTCGACCGTCGACACTGATCTCCTGTGTGAGGTCGTCCCGGATGCTCGTGGTTACGCGGACAGTTCTGACCGTTCCCGGCCATTCGACCCTCACGTTGGTCTCGTAGCTCACGTGCTTTCCCCTTTGCTGAGTGAGGCGGCTTCATTGGCAGGACCAGCCGCATGCAGTGGCGTGACGCTCTCACGGAAGTGTTCTCGTGAGGAGGGATAATTGTCACGCTCGGAAACCAGATTCTGGATCCAATCAGAGATGGCGCCGTTACGGTGTTCGTGGGCGTGCGTGACCGCCGGCACGGGAGCAAACGGGATCTGGCCCCAGTCGTGGGTGGATCCGTAGTGGCGGGCATGTTGAGCCTCATTGTCATTGCTCTGGGCGGATTCGGGCTGGTCCATGACTCTCTCCTTCTTCCATAAGTGTTGCTGTGCTTGAACTTGGTGGTCACGACTACTCGGCCGATAGGTGCGTCGCATTTTTGATCGTCATATCTCCAGCCGGGCTGCCGTCGTCCCCGAAATGGCGACGGCAGCCCGAGTTACCCGCACTGCCGCGCGGAGATCAGACGTGGCCGGATTCACGGTCATGCGAGTCGAGCCCATTGAGGCTCTCCCCGGTCGAAGGATCGGGCTCAGCCGATGGCTCCGGGTCGTCACTGGTCGCGCTTGCTACAGGCGCGGCGGACTATTTGGTGACCGCGTCTTTGACGTTCCCGGCAGCCTTTTTCACACTGGCCTTGGCCTGGTCCGCTTTGCCCTCGGCGACAAGTTTGTCTTTGCCCGCAACCTTCCCAGCGGCCTCTTTTGTTTTGCCCTTGAGGTCTTCTGCGGTGTTCTTGGCTTTGTTCGATGTGGTCACGATTGATCTCCTAATTTTTCGCCGGGGGTGAGGTGAACCGGAACATGAGCGGAGCCCCATTCGCCATGCCCATGATCCGAAAATATCCCCCATGCGAAAGCAAAGGTTCACCCCAAAGGGTGAAACTTGCGCGAGAACCTGCGTGATCCCATATCGTGGGGATATGGATGCGGTGCGCGTTGCCTTGGTGAACGACTACGAGGTGGTCGCGCGCGGGGTCGCAGAAATGTTACGTAACTACCAGAACAGGATCCACGTCGTTGAGCTCGATCTGAATAAGCAGGTCGGCGAACACGTGGACATCGCCCTATACGACACCTTTGCCGCCACCCGCGGAGACCGGTCCGAGGTTCGAGACCTCGTCTCGAACCCGTTGGTAGACGTGGTAGCCGTCTATTCGTGGACCCTTGAGCCGGCTCACATCGAATCGGCGATGTCGAACGGGGCAGGCGGGTACATCTCCAAGGGGCTTCCGGCCGCCGGGCTGGTTTCTGCCCTGGAGACGATCCGCGCAGGCGGCAAGCAACTCCACCTGGAGCAAAAGGACGCCCAGACAGTCATTGTTGGCGACTGGCCCGGCCGCGAAGAGGGCCTTTCTGAGCGCGAAGGCGAGATCTTGGCATTGATAACGCAAGGGCTCTCCAATGCAGAGATCGCCGAGCGAACATACCTCTCAATCAATTCGATCAAAACCTACATCCGCAATTGCTATCGGCGTATCGGCGCGGACAGCAGGACCAACGCGCTGCTGTGGGGTATCGAGCACGGCTTTCGCCCGGACCGCGTCAGAATCAAGCACCCGGAACCAGCGCCTCGATCGCGCTGAAACCGCGCGCGGGCATGCGCTGTCTTCCGGATGTTGCGTGTGTGGCCAAGCGACGTTCTCCCGGCCGAAAACGCTTACAGTTCCCTGGCGACCGAATCGGACAGGCGGACCCGGCCTGGCGCCGATGATTCTCTCCTGCGAGGACGCGGGAATGGGCAGGCTCGGGACCGGACCGCTGCCGGTGTCGCGTTGACCGGTCCCGGCCGCCGTGACATGATTTACAGAATGATCGGTCGGTAATTCGTCGGCCGATGATGGGAGCATTCATGGTCGAGGCTTTTCTGGTGGGCGGGGTTCGTACCCCGGTCGGTCGTTATGGTGGGTCGCTGGCATCTGTGCGCCCGGATGACCTGGCCGCCCTCGTCGTCGGCGAGGCGGTCGCCCGGGCCGGCATCGACCCGGCTGTGATCGACGAGGTGATCCTCGGCGCGGCCAACCAGTCGGGTGAGGACAACCGCAACGTCGCCCGCATGGCGGTGCTTCTGGCGGGCCTGCCTGATGAGATCCCCGGGATCACCGTCAACCGGCTGTGCGCCTCAGGGATGAGTGCGATCACGCTGGCCGCGCAGATGATCCGGGCCGGCGACGCCGACGTGGTGGTGGCCGGCGGCGTGGAGTCGATGTCGCGGGCGCCGTGGGTGATGGCCAAACCGGAGAAGGCGTACGCCAAGCCGGGCGACGTCTTCGACACCTCGATCGGCTGGCGGTTCACCAACCCGCGGTTCGCCGAGCGAGACAAGAGCACCTACTCGATGATCGAAACAGCCGAAGAGGTGGCGCGGGTCGATCAGATCAGCCGGGAAGATGCCGACGCATTCGCGCTGCGCTCGCACCGATTGGCGATCGGTGCTGCCGACGCCGGGCGTTTTGACGCCGAGATCGTTACGGTGACAACCAAACGCGGGCAGGTCGTCGACCGAGACGAGGGCCCCCGAGCCGATACCACCCTCGAAGCGCTCGCGAAGCTGCGCGCGATCGTTCCGGGCGGATCCGTGGTGACGGCCGGCAACTCCAGTTCGCTGAACGACGGTTCGTCAGCGATCGTCGTGGCCAGCGAGAAGGCGATCGCCCGGTATGGGCTGACCGCCCGTGCCCGGGTGGTGGTGGGGGCATCCGCTGGCATCGCACCGGAAATCATGGGCCTCGGGCCGGTTCCGGCCACGCAGAAGGCGCTCGCCAGAGCCGGCCTCACGGTGGGTGAGCTGGGCGCGGTCGAGTTGAACGAGGCGTTCGCCACCCAGTCGTTGGCGAGTATGCGCCGGTTGGGGCTTGACCCGGACATCGTCAACCGTGACGGCGGCGCGATCGCCCTCGGCCACCCACTCGGGTCGTCGGGTTCACGCATCGTGATCACCTTGCTCGGCCGGATGGAACGCGAAGACGCGCGGTTGGGGCTCGCCACCATGTGCATCGGGGTCGGCCAGGGCTCGGCCCTGATCGTGGAGCGGATTTGATGGACACGACCCGCCTGGTCATCGAACACGGCGATGACCGGATGCACGTGCGGCTCGACCGCGCCGAGACCCGCAACGCGATCGACCAGCAGATGGTCGACGAGTTGCACGCGGTCTGCACCGAGTTGGAGAACGAGCCCAAGATCCTGATCCTCTCGGGCGCGAACGGACTGTTCGCCTCCGGTGCCGATATCAGCCAGCTACGCGGACGCCGCCGCGACGACGCGCTGGCCGGCATCAACTCGGCCCTGTTCGTGCGGATCGCCCGGCTGCCGATGCCGGTGATTGCGGCCATCGACGGCTACGCGCTCGGCGGGGGCGCCGAGCTGGCCTACGCCGCAGATTTCCGCATTGCGTCCACCACCGCGAAGATCGGCAACCCCGAGACGGGGCTCGGCATCATGGCCGCTGCCGGTGCCACTTGGCGCTTGGCCGAGCTGATCGGTGAGCCACTGGCGAAGGAGATCCTGTTGGCCGGGCGCATCCTGACTGCGACCGAGGCGCTGGCGGTGCGCCTGGTCACCGAAGTGCATGAGCCGGCTGCCCTGCTCACCGCCGCGCACGCCCTGGCCGACCGAATCGCCGTGGGCGACCCGCTCGCCGTGCAGTTGACCAAACGGGCCATGCATGCGCCGGCCGACGCGCATCCCGAGTTCGACAATCTCGCCCAATCGGTGTTGTTCGAGTCGCCGGAGAAGACCCGGCGGATGACGGAGTTCTTGGAGAGGAAGAAACGGCCGTGAGGGCAGAGACGATTAGACCCGATGATGTCGGGCGCGGCGCTGGCGTGCCCGAGAATGTCGGCGTGCTCGGCGGGGGCCGGATGGGGGCCGGGATCGCGCACGCGTTCGCGGTGTCCGGCAGTCGGGTAACGGTGGTGGAGCGGGATGCGCAGGCCGCGCAGGCCGCCTTGGACCGCATTCGCCGCGACTGCGAAAAGAGCATCGATCGAGGTCTCGCGGTGAGCCTCGACGTGCTGCTCGCCCGGGTCGGCGTCGGCACCGATGCCGCGGCCTTCGCCGACGCCGCGCTGGTGATCGAAGCCGTGCCCGAGGACCCGGAGCTGAAACGGTTGTCGCTTGCACGCATTGAGGCCGCGGTGTCGCCCGAAGCGGCAATCGCCACGAACACGTCGAGCCTGTCGATCACCGGGTTGGCGGCGGGGCTCGCGCATCCGAACCGGTTCATCGGCCTGCACTTCTTCAACCCGGTGCCGGCCTCGGGGCTGGTCGAGATCGTGCTGGGCGAGCACACCGACACGGTGCTCGCCGCGGCTGCGCGTAACTGGGTGACCGCGTTGGGCAAGACCCCGGTGACGGTGAATGACGCACCCGGATTCGCGTCATCCCGCCTCGGGGTGGCCATCGGTCTGGAAGCGATCCGGATGGTGGAAGAAGGCGTCGCCTCGCCCGAAGACATTGACAGTGCCATGGTGTTGGGTTACAAGTATCCGATCGGGCCGTTGCGCCTGACCGATATTGTCGGCCTCGACGTGCGGCTCGGCATCGCCGAATACCTGCACAGTCAGTTGGGGGAGCGGTTTCGGCCGCCCGACCTGTTGCGGTCGAAGGTGGCTGCCGGTGAACTCGGTCGTAAGAGTGGTCGCGGATTTTTTGATTGGTCGACAGAAGGAGCCGAATCACTATGAACAGCAGCAGGGTAGTCACCGACGTTCCCGTGGTGGCCAGTTACCTCGAAGGCGAGTGGGTCGCCCCATCGGCCGCGACAGAGGGAACACTCGTGCGCGATGCCAGCACAGGGGAGCCGGTGGTTCGGGTGACCTCTGACGGGCTCGACCTGGCCGGGGCCATCGCATACGCCCGCACCACCGGGCAGGCGGGCCTGGGTGGACACACCTTTCACCAGCGTGCGCTCATGCTCAAAGAGCTTGCGCAGTACCTGAACGCCCGCCGGCCGGAACTGTATGAATTGTCGGCGGTCACCGGGGCCACCACGATCGACTCGATGGTCGACATCGACGGCGGAATCGGCGTGCTCTTTACCTACGGGTCGAAGGGGCGCCGCGAACTGCCCAACTCCAACGTTGTGGTTGACGGGCCGCCGGAGATCCTCTCCAAGGACGGTTCATTCCTCGGCCGGCATATCTTCACTCGGCTCACCGGGGTGGCCGTTCAGATCAATGCGTTCAACTTCCCGGTGTGGGGGATGCTCGAGAAGTTGGCACCGGCATTCCTGGCCGGGGTGCCCACCATTGTGAAGCCTGCCACGCCGACCAGTTACCTCACGGAGAGGGTCGTGCGCATGATCGTCGAGTCGGGCATCCTGCCGGCCGGCAGCCTCCAACTGGTCTGCGGTGCTGCCCGGGAACTGCTCGACCACCTGCTGCTCGGCGACCTGGTCGCGTTCACCGGGTCGTCGTGGACGGTGCCGGTGCTGAAGAAGCACCCGGCGATCGCCGACCGTGGGGTGCGGTTCACAAGTGAAACCGACTCGCTCAACGCGATCGTGCTGGGCCCGGATGCGGTGAAGGGCACCCCCGAGTTCGACGCGTTCATCCGCTCGGTCGTGACCGAGATGACCGTCAAGGCCGGGCAGAAGTGCACCAGCATCCGGCGCATCATCGTGCCGAACGCGGTGACCGGCGACGTGGCTGCCGCGGTCGCCGACCGGATCGACGAACGCATCGTCGTCGGCGACCCGCGCGCCGAGGGCGTCACCATGGGGCCGCTGGCAAGCCTCGAGCAGCGCGTCGAGGTGCGCAAGAGTCTGGACGCGTTGGTCTCCGGCGGCGGGCGCGTCGTGGTCGGGTCGCTGGACGAAACCGATGTCACGCGCGCCGACGGCAGTGTGGGGCCCGCAGGGGACGGGGCCTTCCAACATCCGGTGCTGCTGCAGTTCGACGACCCTCAGGCGCATGCCGTCCACAACGTGGAGGCGTTCGGCCCGATCTCCTCGATGGTCGGCTACGACAGCCTCGATGAGGCGGTGCGCCTGGCCGCGATGGGCGGCGGCTCGCTGGTCGCGTCGATCGTCAGCCACGACCCGGACGTGGTGCGCACGCTGGCGTGGGGCATCGCGGCGAACCACGGCCGCGTGCTGGTGCTCGACCGCGACGACGCGCGCAGCTCAACCGGACACGGGTCACCGGTGCCGCACCTGGCGCACGGGGGCCCCGGGCGTGCGGGTGGCGGAGAGGAGCTCGGCGGCATCCGCTCGGTGCTGCACCACATGCAGCGCACCGCCATTCAGGGCTCCCCTGACATGCTGACGGCGATCACCGGCGTGTGGCACGCTGGCGCCCGGGTGCAGGTCGGCGACGTGCATCCGTTCCGCAAGCCGCTGTCGAGGCTGAAGCTGGGTGACCAGATCGCGTCCGGTTCGCGCACGGTGGAGCTGGCGGATATCACCGCGTTCGCCGAGACGACCGGCGACACCTTCTACGCGCACATGGACGAGGAGGCAGCCGCCGCCAACCCGTTCTTTCCCGGCCGGGTGGCGCACGGCTACCTGTTGCTCAGTTGGGCGGCCGGCTTGTTCGTCGACCCGGCACCGGGCCCTGTGCTCGCGAACTACGGGCTCGAGAACCTCAGGTTCATCACGCCGGTGTCGCCCGGGGACAGCATCCGGGTGACCCTCACGGCCAAGGAGATCACCCCGCGCGAGACCGACGACTACGGCGAGGTGCGCTGGGATGCCGTGCTGCACAACCAGAACGACGAGATCGTCGCCACCTACGACGTGCTCACGCTGGTCGCCAAGGAATAGCGGGCCAAAGGCGCAACTGCAGCTTCGCGCCACTCGGAACGCATCGCCCCGGTTCTAACCGGGGCGATGCGTTCCCTCTGGCGCGCGGTGGTTCTGCGCGCCCGCGTGGGAGATGTCGTCACAGAGTTTCCACAACGCCGCGGGCTGCCCAGGCGCGCGAGGTGACGGTGAACGGGGCCGGCGGAAGCCTGGCCCGGCAGCGGGCGTGCAGCGCGTCCTGCCGGGCAGGTTCGAGACTCGTGTAGAAGCGCCCGGCGGGGCCGACCCCGCCGGCGTACGGGGCGAACCACTCCTCGAAACTGCCGTATTCGACGCCGATCTCGAGCGGCACCTCGATGACATCGTGGAGGCCCGCAGCGATGAAGAGCTCGTGGAGGGAGCCTTCCCTGGACCCATGCTGGTCGGATTCGTCGGGAATTCGCGGCTCTACTTCTCGTGCCGCGCTCCAGAACAGGCTGAAGGGGGAGCGCGCACCGGCAAAGTCCCAGACGTTGGCAGCAACCACGCCGCCGCCACGGGTCACACGTCGCATCTGTTCGAGGGCCGCGACCGGGTCGGTCACGACCGGCAGCACGAGCTGGGCCAGCGTCACGTCGAACGAGCGGTCGGCAAACGGAAGGCTCTCGACGCTCGCCGTACGCACATCGACCCGGGGATAGCGCTCGCGCACAGCCTGCACGAACGCCGCAGACCGACATCCAGCACCCTCGCACCCGCACCCGTACCGTTTGAGCCGCTGTCGGTGGTGGCCGCGGTGTCGAGGCCGGCAAAGTCGACGAACAAGGGGGAGAGAAGGGCCGAGTACGTGCCCATGAAGCTGTCGTACGCGACGGCGGGGAGGTTATTGATGCCCATGAGTGAAGCCTAGACACCTGCGAAACGAATGTGCGCAGAGCCGAGACCGCTCGCCACGTCGCGCCAGATGAAACCCTTCGCGCCAGACGAAACCCTTCGCGCCTGGTGGAACTGGGGCGAAGCGTTCCAACTGGCGCGCGAGGGGCGAAGCGCGATGCTGGTCAGTTCAGTCAGCGCAACGGGTTGAAGTTCTTCAGCACCGGATCGGGCTCGCCGACGATGGCCCCGGCGAGCAGTTTGCCGGTGAGCGGCCCGAGCGCGATGCCCCACATGCCGTGGCCACCGCCAACGAACACCCGCGAGGATTTCGTCGCGCCGATCAGGGCGTGGCCATCAGCCGTGACGGGGCGACCGCCGACCCACTCTTCTTGGCGGGCGTCGAAGTCGACACCCTGGAAGACCGGACGGGCGGCGTCAACCAGCGTCTTGATACGGCGCTCATCGGGTGCCGCGTCGACGTCGCGGAACTCCATCATGCCGCCGATGCGCAGGCGGTCGCCGAGCGGGGTGCAGGCGAGACGCTGCGTCGGAAAGTAGATCGGGTGCGAGGGGATCACGTCGGGCTTGACGCTGAAGCTGTACCCGCGACCGGCCTGAACGATGGTCTTCACCCCGAACTTGCGGGCGAGCTTGCCGAGCCAGGCGCCGGTGGCGATGACGACCGCGTCGGCCTTGATGTGGCCGGTAGCGCCGGTGTAACCGGATGCCGGAATCACCTCGACCCCGTTGCCGGTGTCCTTGATGTCGGCCACGTTGAAGCCGGAAATCAGTTCGCCGCCCCGGCTGACCACAGAGTCGGCTAGGGACCTGGCGTACTTGGGCGGGTCGATGAAGTATTGGCCGCGCAGCAGAACGCCCGAAGCCACCGCGTTCGACAGGGTCGGCTCGATCGCGCGCAGTTCGTCGCCGGTGGCGAGGTCGTAGTCGACCGTGCCGCCACTCTCCTTCACGACCGCGAACTCGTGCAGGAGCCCCTCACGGTCCTTATCGTTGAGGAACCCGGCGAGGAAGGGCTTGGCCTCATGCACCGGTTCGTCGACCCCGTGTGCGGCGAGCTCATGGAACGGGTCCATGGCCAGCGGATTGACCTTTGCGAAGATCCCAATGGACTTGCGCCATTGGCGAGGAAGTGAATGCCAGCCGAACCCCATCAAGAATCGGATGAGCTTCGGGTCGGGGGACAGCGGGATGTATACGGGGGAAGAGGCGCTCAACATCGTTTTCGGGGCAGAGCGCATCACGGAGGGTTCGCCGAGAGGCAGCGTCAGTGCCGGGGTGAGCCAGCCCGCGTTGCCCCAGCTCGACCCCGCCGCGACACCGGTGCGGTCGACCACAGTGACCTTCACTCCGCGCTCCTGCAGATACCAGGCTGTGGTCAGGCCGATCATGCCCGCACCAACGACGACGACGTGTTTGATCCCTGTGGAATTTGTGCTCATGAGACAACACTATCGACTGCCACGACCTGTTCGAAAGCCGGGCCGAACCAGTGGCAGTGCTGAGGCGCGGTGCGAGCGAATTTCAGCGTTCCAACCGTGCGTGCGGACCGGGTAGTTTGGAGGGCCTCGTCGGCCCGAACTCGCGCCATTTGCTGCCGGATGACGTCGCTCTCAGCCTGCGCAGATTCGATCTTCGATCGAAACGGGTGGGGTTCTCGATCTGAAATGACAACGCATTCAACGTGCACCGGTCGTGATCTGGCCGGGGGCGGATCTTTCAGGCGCTGACCATGTCACGCCGTTGCAGCACCCACAGGCCCACACCGCCCGCGGCCACTGCAAGCACGGTGATCACAACGAGCGGGAGTATCGTGAACGTCTCGTCCAAGCGCGGAACTGCGGTGAAGGGTGTGTTCTTCGTGACCCAGTCGGGCAGCCCGAAAAGGTCGCCGAACATCGACAGGATCACGACGACCCCGTAGCTGCCCCACGTGACGGCTGCGGCGGCGCGAGGGATCACCGCGGCGCAGAACACCACCAGCCCGACCATCAGCAGAGCGGTCGGCCAATAGGCCAGGGATGCCAGGGCGAACCGGCCCGACTGGCTCGGGTCATCCACTGCAGCGCCGTAGGCGAGGCCGACGCACGCGCCGCTGAGCGCGAGCAGCCCGAGGGAGGCCGCTGCGGGGACGACCATGCGGGCAGCAGCCCACCGCACGCGCGAGATCGCCGACGACCACTGGATCTCGGTACGCCCTGCTGCCTCCTCGGCCCGAATCGAGTCGGTGCTCTGCAACACGAAAGCCGCGACGAGCAGCGCGTTCGCCATCAGAAAGAAGCCGAGCAGGCCATCCAGCACAGTCGTCGAACCGCCGACGAAGGCGTGGGTGATCGGGTTGTCCGGTTTGAGCAGGTCAACCATGGCTTTGGCCACGCCGCCGAAGAACAGGCCGCCGACGACGATGCTCACGGTCCAGCCGATCAGCGAACCTCGTTGCAACCGCAGGCTCAGCCCGACCTGTGTGCGAACAAGGGCGGATGCCGTGCGCGGGCCGACCCGGTCGGGCAGCAGCCCGGCGCCGAGGTCCCGTCGACGCTCGAGGGCGAGGGCAATACCACACAGGAGGCTTCCGCCGGCCAGACAGAGGAGCAGCGGCCACCACAGGTTCTCCCCGTAGGATCGCGTCTGCTGCCCCCAACCGATGGGGGAGAGCCAGGTCACCCAACTCGCCCTGTCGTCCGCGGCATTCACATCGGCCACGGCCCGGATCAGGTAGCTGACTGCCAGCACGGTCGAAGCAAGTGCGTTGGCACCCCGGCTGGTGCGCGCCAGTTGTCCGGCGATCGCAGCCACGCCCACGAAAACAAATCCGACCCCGGTGAAGGAGCCCCCCATCACGAACGCACCGTCGGCCGGAAGACCCTGCGAGATGGCCGCGGCACTGCAGGCCAGTCCGACCACGACAGCGAACGCGGAGAACACCAGCCAGTTGGCCAGCGAGTAGGCGTTCTTGCCGAGCACCCCGGAACGAAGCAACTCCGTGCGCCCGCTCTCCTCCTCGGCACGTCCGTTGCGGGTGACCATGAAGATCACGGCGAAGGAGAGGCCGATCGCCACGGTCATCCAGAGCTTGATGTTGAGGATGCCACCGAGTGTTCCGGCCGCGTACGGCAACCCGGTCAGTGCCGCGATGGCGGGCGTGTTCGCGACCTTGGCATAGGCGTCCCTGTCGGCCTGGGTGGGAAAGAGTGATCGTTGTGAATCGATCACCAGGACGACCATGCCCGCCAGTACGATCAGCCAGATCAGCATTCGCAGCCAGTTGCGGCGAAGGATGAACCGCATGAGGATGCCGACCCCGAGCGCGGCATCTGCCAGCACGCCCGCCCGAGGCAGGGCGGCGTCGGGAGCGGTCGACCGCGCCGCGACCCGTGTACTCATGGTCGTGCCACCTCGTGATCATCGGCGGCGGCGGCGTGCACCCCGTAATGGCGAAGGAACAGTTCTTCGAGCGACGGCGGCGTCGAGACGAGGTCGCGCGGCCCGAGTGCCGCCAGCGCCGTGAGAACCCGAGGGAGCGCCACGCTGTCCACGGTGAAACTCGTGTGCCCACCGTCGGCGATAAGGTCGTGCACCCCGTCGATCGCCCCAAGTGCCGCGGGATCACTGTCCAGGGTCACGGTCACCGTCGACCGCTTCAGGTGACGCAAGTCCTTCAGGGTGCCCGATTCGACGGTGCGGCCGTCGCGGATGATCGTCACGGTGTCGCACAGCTTCTCCACCTCGGCGAAGATGTGACTGGACAGCAGCACTGAACGTCCCTCGGCCCGCGCCTCGGCGACGCACTCGGTGAACACCCCTTCCATCAACGGGTCGAGCCCATTCGTGGGTTCGTCGAGAAAGAGCAGCTCGGCACGGCTTGCGAACGCGGCCACGAGTGCCACCTTCTGACGGTTGCCCTTTGAATAACTGCGTGCCTTCTTCGTCGGGTCGAGGTCGAACCGGGCGAGAAAGTCATCCACCCGGTCGCGGTCGAGGTCGCCGCGCAGCGAACCGAGGATGTCGATGGTCTGGCCGCCGGTGAGGTTCGGCCACAGCGTCACGTCGCCGGCGACATAGGCAATGCGGCGGTGCAGTTGGACCGCATTCCGCCACGGGTCCCCGCCCAGCAGGGTGGCCTCGCCACCATCGGCCCGCAGCAGGCCCAGCAGGATGCGGATAGTCGTGGATTTGCCGGATCCGTTCGGGCCCAAAAAGCCTGCGACGGTTCCGGCTTCAACCTGCAGGTTGAGCCCATCGAGGGCCCGTGTGGTACCGAAGTTCTTGGTGAGTCCGCGAACGTCGACGGCGAATGTAGTGGTCATGGGGTGCTCTCCGGCAATTGTGAGGTGGATGCGGTGAACGTGGCCGTGCCCCCGGGGGGCTCACCGAGTTGGAGAAGGTATTCGTCGAGGTACCGGCGGTCTGCGAGCACGCCTTCTGTGTACAACTCCAGGGTGGGCAGGGTGATCTCTTCGACGAGCCGGCGCACGGTCGGCCCGATGTCGGCGAGGTCGAGCTGGGGCTGAAGTGAGAGCTGGAGGAGTAACCCGCCGAGACTCGAGGTGACCAGATAGCGGGCGCGGGCCAACGGGTCTCGGCTGGGCCGCACAATGCCGGCCGATACTCCTTCTTCGGAGAACCGGACCGCCTCATCGATCATGTTCTCGAGAAACGTGACCCCTGCCGGGCCCCCCTCCCGCACACTGCGCAAGATGTAGACGAGCATCGGCGCATAGTCGTCGAGCTCGGCCATCATGGCCATCGTCTGGGTCGGAGACATGGCGATTCCGTCGCTCTTGAGGGTGCCGTACTGGCTGAGCACCTCGGCATCGCACTCCTGGCGCAACTTCTGCTTGGAGCCGAAATGGTGCGTGATGAGCCCTGCGCTCACCCCGGCGTGCGCCGCGATCTCGCGAACAGAAGCGTCGAACCCGCGGAGGGCGAACTCTTCGATGGCGGAGTTGCGCAGGCGCGCGCGCGTGGTCAGGTCAGGGTTATGAATGGATGATCCTGCACGCATGTATAGCATTTTATGCGCTTGTATAGGGATTGACAATACCTGGTGACGCACTGCGCCGTGAAGCGGCCAGGTGACGGCTCCAGTGAGCCGTTTGCGCGTCAGGCCGGGGGTCTTAGTCTGAGAGCATGTGCGCGACGCAACGTCCCACCGGTGGCTATGAGGTTGGCCGATGACAGATTCCCCACTCTCAGCCACTCGAATCACGACGACCTGTGTGGTCGCCGGCGGCGGCCCGGCCGGCATCATGCTCGGCGTTTTGCTCGCACGGGCCGGGGTCGACGTCGTGGTGCTGGAGAAGTATCCGGATTTCTTCAGGGACTTCCGCGGCGACACGATCCACCCATCGACGATCGATCTGATCGACCATCTCGGTCTTCGGGAGCGCTTTGACGCCCTCCCGCACAGCACGATCCACACACTCGACGTCGTCGTCAACGGCAACAGGCTCACCCCGGTGGACTTCTCGCATGTACCGGGAGAAAACAAGGGCATTGCGCTCATGCCGCAGTGGGACTTCCTTTCTCTCCTTGCCGAGGAGGGTGCCCGGCATCCGGGATTTCACCTGCTGATGGGTGCCGAGGCGACCGGGATCCTGCGTCACGGAGACCGGGTGCGCGGAATCACCGCACGCACTGAGAACGGTTCGGTTGAGATAGAGGCGATCCTGACCGTCGCCGCCGATGGGCGTGACTCCACCGTTCGGTGTTCGGCGGGGCTCGAACCCATCGAATACGGCGTCGCCATCGATGTGCTGTGGTTTCGGCTGCCGCGAACGGCCGTCGACCCGCCCGACACACTCGGCTATATCGATGCCGAGTCGATGATCATCACGATTCCGCGGCAGGACTACTATCAGTCCGGCATGCTCATCGCGAAAGGCGACTTCCCGGCTGTTCAGGAGGCCGGTATCGAGCAGTTCCGGGCACGCATCGTTCGCACTGCACCGTTCCTGGCCGAAGTCGTCGACACTCTTGCTGACTGGAGTCAGGTGAAGCTGTTGACGGTGCAGGTGAACCGGCTCAGCCGCTGGTGGCAGCCCGGGCTCCTGTGCATCGGCGACGCGGCTCACGCGATGTCTCCGGCGTTCGGGGTCGGCATCAACTACGCGATCCAGGACGCAGTGGCCACGGCAAACCTGCTGGTCGACGGGCTTCGGGCAGGAAGCCTCGGCGCTGCCGATCTCGAACGGGTGCAGAGGCGTCGCCTTCGACCCGTCGCCCGAATGCAGCCCATCCAGCTTCGGCTGCACGCGCTCATCGCGAAGCCGGGCGGCGGCGGGTTCCTCGCCAATCCGATGCGGTGGTGGCAGAGGGCGGCAGCGGCTGTTGTTCTGCCTGTCCTGAGGCGCGTGGCTGCACGCATCATCGGCCGTGGCTTTCGACCAGAGGTCATCGAGCCGCAACTCGATCCGCGGTAGTGGCAGCCCTCCGGCAGCACACGACCCGAATGAGCGCACCATCGGGCCAACCACGAGTTTCGACGAGATGCAGGAGTTGGCGCTGGCCGGACGGTACTGCTGGCACAGCGTGGAGTTCGGCGCCACTCATCACCGCGTCATCCATTCGAACGCACAGCGGGAGCACCGTCGGGTGACGATCCGCCGAAAAGGGTGAGGCAATTGGCGGCCGACGGTTGGCAGCTGATCGGTTCGAGCTTCCGTATGCGTATCTCAAGCGCGACACCGGGGTGCCGGCCCTCCAGGAGACATCACACTCGAGCCTCTGACCGCCCATTTTCGCACGTCGCTCCAGTTGGAACACTAGGCGCCCGGTGGAACCGGGGCGATGCGTTCCAAGTGGCGCGCGGGAGTGAGGGCGCTGGTCGGCGGATGACCGCGAGCGGGTTCAGCGACTGTGCAGGCCGTCGAAGGCGACCGTGACGATGTCGTCGGCCAGTTTTTGCGCGGGTTCGGGGCCATCGGGCCGGTACCACTCGACGA
>CAJDUP010000041.1_pt1 | contig 27089 bp, 24 predicted proteins | sample 7391181 | NCBI WGS metagenome assembly CAJDUP01 (sample SAMEA7055690, study PRJEB34461) | soil metagenome | biome: terrestrial ecosystem; feature: Peninsula; material: soil | place: Antarctica | collected 2016
GCCACCGTGGTCTTCTCCACGCTGTTCGTCTTTTTCGAGCGCCGGGCGGTGGAGCCGATCATCCCTCCCGCGCTCTTCCGCGACCGCAACTTCAATCTCACCACGGCGGCCGGGCTGCTCGTGGGGGTGACAATGTTTGGCGCAATCGGCTACCTGCCGACGCACCTGCAGATGACATTCGGGGCGGATGCGACCTTGGCGGGGATCCTCATGGTGCCGATGATGGGGGCGATGCTCGTGTCCTCGCTCGGGACGGGTTGGCTGGTGAGCCGGTATGGCCGTTACAAGTGGATGCCGATTGCCGGCGCCCTCCTGATCGGGCTCGCCCTTGTCCTACTCGGGACGCTCACCCCCGAGACCCCGTTATGGCTCTTCGGGATCTATATCGGAGTGATGGGACTCGGGCTCGGGGCCAACATGCAGATCCTGGTGCTCATCGTGCAGAACTCGTTCCCGAATCGCATCGTGGGCACGGCGACGGCGGCCAACAACTTCTTCCGGCAGATCGGTGCGTCGCTGGGCAGTGCCATCATCGGCAGCCTGTTCACCGTTCGGCTCCTCAGCATTATCGGCGAGCGGCTTCCTGCAGGTAGTGCGGCCCAGGTGGGCGACATCAGTTCCCTCACACCCCACAGCGTGCTCGCATTGCCGGACGCCCTGAATGCGATCGTGGTGCACGGCTACAACGATGCGCTCGCGCCACTATTTCTATGGATGACTCCGCTCGCGGTCGCGGCCGTCGTGCTTCTGTTCTTCGTCAAGGAAGTTCCGCTGAAGACCACCATCGAACGCGACATCATTCCCGAATCCATCGGCGAGGGCCAGATCATGGTCGAGAACGACGACGAATCCTTCACAGACGGATCGACTGTCGCCGACCCGGCGCGCGGGCCGGGCACACGCGGCCGCTGACACCCCAGGGGCAGGGCGCCACATTGCGTGGGCGCGCGACACCACTGCCGCCGGAGCGTGCGACACCACGACGAACACGAAAGGGGTCGCCCGACGAATCGGGCGACCCCTTTTCGGTCGCGAGCGTGCGATAGCGATCGATGGTGGAGATGGGGGGAATTGAACCCCCGTCCACTGCTGTGGTCATGTGTCTTCTACGGGTGTAGCCAGTGCAGGCGTTCTACTCGGCTCCGGAATTTGCCACTGGCACCTAATCCGACAAGCCCAGCCCTGGTTGAAGTCCCTTCATGCCCCAAGACAGAACATGAAAGCAATCTCTCTCAATGGCGCCAGGACCCGGGTAGAGAGCATTCCCGGCCTGACGGACTTCTTTAGTGCGCTCGCTTAGGCAGCGAGGGCGAAGTCAGTGCGCTTTGTATCGGCACTTATTGTTTTGCAGAGATCGTTTACGAGATAACTCTGCATCCTCGACCCGCTTCCCACAGTCGCTCAGGCAATGTCGAAACCGATCATCCCCATGAACACCGGTGAAGGTGGATCACTATCGCACGCTGTTGAATTATGTTCGCCACCGACGGAGGTCAGAGAGCCGCTCTCGGCCGCCACCCGGTTCCGATCCCCCTTCGCCGACTACGATCTAAGCACACCCGATATGTCTCCGGCCCGCTCGGCCCCGATCAAAGGAGCGGTGAGATGTCTGAAACACTCATCACGGTGCACGGCGAGTACGAGGCGAGACACGAGCCGGAGCGCGCCACAGTGCAGATCACGGTCTCGCACGACGGCGAGTCTCGCGACGTCGTGCTCACCCACACTGCGCAATTACACACCGAGTTGCAAGCGGGTCTCGCCCCGCTGCACGACCCGAACAGGGGCCCGGTCACGGAGTTCTCAGCAAGCAACGCCACCGCGTCATCGACCAGGCCGTGGAGCCAGGACGGCGCAGTCCTTCCGCTCGTGCACCGTGCGGATGCGACCCTCGCCGTGACGTTCAGCGACTTCGGTGAACTCTCCCGCTGGCTCGCCGACGTTTCGTCCCATGAGGGGGTGACCGTGCACGGGGTGAACTGGAGCCTGACCGAGACGAGTCTGGCCGAAGCGAACAAAGTCGCTCGGGACCGTGCCGTGCAGAACGCGGTCCTGAAAGCAACCGGCTACGCGCGCAGCCTCGGGCTGGAGAACCTCAACCCAGTCGCCCTGAGCGACGTCGGACTCTCCGGCGACGGCGGTCAGCCGTTTCCGGGCAGGATCGTGGGTATGGCCCGAGCCTCAAGCGACCAGGGGGAGATCGATCCGGTGGAGTTCACACCGGAACCGATCATCGTGCACGCGGCGGTTGAAGCGCGATTCAGCGCCCGCTGAGGCCCACCGCTTGAATCCGATCAGGACACCACGCGCTGAAAAATGCACGCGCTGGCGATACTGGCCTATTCGCCGAGATTCCGCCTGGTCGACACGGCCCGGTCGGCCTCGCGCTTGTCCTGACGCTCTCTCAGCGTCTGGCGCTTGTCGTACTCCTTCTTGCCCTTCGCGATCGCGATCTCGACCTTGGCACGACCGTCAAGAAAATAGATCCGCAAGGGAACAATGGTGTAGCCGCCCTCTTTGGTCTTGTTGTGGATCTTGAGGATCTGCTCCTTGTGCAGCAGCAGTTTGCGCTTACGCCGTGGCGAATGGTTGTTCCACGAGCTCTGGAAGAACTCGGGAATGTGCACCGCGTCGAGCCAGGCCTCACCGTTCTCGATGAACGCGTAGCCGTCGACAAGGGACGCGCGGCCCATCCGCAGCGACTTCACTTCCGACCCCGTGAGCACCATGCCGGCTTCGAACGTGGACTCGATGAGGTAGTCGTGGCGTGCCTTTCGGTTGGTCGCCACGACCTTTTCACCGTGTTCCTTGGCCACGTTGCTGAGCCTTTCATCGCGTTCTGTATGCCTGCCCGGGACCGGGCGGCCGACCATCCGGCATCCGCAGGACAGCCCTACATCTTACAAGACGCTAGACCTTCAGATAGCGAGTGATCGCAAAATTCGCGGAGAGCGCGGCGAGAAGCACGCCCGCACCCAACAGGATCGGCACGACGACAAAGGCATCGGACACCTGAACGAACGTGGTCGACACGATCACCTGACCCAGGTAACCCTGCACGAAGAAGTGCACGATACCCACAACGGCGCCGCCGGCGAGAATCGATCCGATCAGCGCGGCGAACACCCCCTCGAGAACGAACGGGGTCTGAATGAAACCGTTGGACGCGCCGACCAGGCGCATGATTCCCAGCTCTTTGCGGCGCGCGAACGCCGACAGTCGGATGGTGGTGGCAATCAGCAACGTCGCTGCCAGAAGCATCAGGGATGCGATGCCGATCGCCGTGTAACTCGCGGCATTCAACACCGAGAAGATCTGGTCGAGCAGGCTGCGCTGGTCGGTCACCCCCTCCACGCCGGCCATCCCCGACAGACTCTCTTTGATCACGTCGGCGTTGCTCGGGTCGATCAGGTTCACCCAGAACGTCTGGTTCAGCTGGTCCGGTGTCACGTAGTCGGCGAACTGGGTGCCCTTGAACTGTTCCTGGAAGTTCGCGTAGGCCTGGTCGTGGTCTTCGAAGTAGAACTCCTTGATGAACGGTTTCAAGGTGTCCGAATTGAGCTGGGTCTTCACCGCCGCCAATTGCTCCTCGGAGGCCTCGCCGCCAACGCAGTTTTCGGTGCCTGACGTGGGCAGGCACATGTAGACGGCGACCTGGGCGCGGTCGTACCAGTAGTTCTTCATCTGGCCGATCTGCATCTGCATCAGGATCGCGGTGCCCACAAATGTGAGAGAGATGAAGGTGACCAGCACGACCGAGATCACCATCGACATGTTGCGTCTGAGGCCGTGCGTCACCTCGGACCAGACCAGTGCGAACCTCATGAGGTGGGCCCCACATTCTGGTCATCGGAGTCGTTGCGCGGGCCCGCCCGCAATCCGAGCTTCTCCGCAAGGCTCAGCGGGACGGGATGCTCGGAGCCGGCTGCGTCGCCGAATCCGTCGCCGTCTGAGGCGCTGGTGGGCACGGCGGTGGGCGGCGCGACCGGCTGCACCGGGCGTGTGGCGAAATGGTCGTTGAGCGGCACGGCGCTGGTGGTGGTGCCGGGTTCGGACTTTGCCGGCTGCGGGGCAGAAGCGGCGACGGGTTCCCGCACAGACTCGTCGGTCGAGCGCGATGATCGGGCAGCGGCGAGCGCGGGCTCGATGGCCTGTTCGGCGGCTGGTTCGGGTGCGAAGGTCGAGCGTTCCGCCCGTGTGCGCACCTCGGCCGGAACAGGAACCATGCCCGTCCAGTCCGGAACCAGCGGAACCTCGGCCGCCTGCACCTCGGGGGGTGACGCGGCTCCTGCCGGCGCCGAAACCGGGGTCTGCCCCGATGCGGTGTCGAGCGCCGCCTCATCGGCGACGATGTTCACCGCTGTGGTCTGGCCGTATCCGCCGTGTCGCTCATCACGCACGATCTGCCCGTTGACCAGTTCGATGACGCGGCGCTGCATCTTGTCCACGATGCCCGCCTCGTGGGTGGCCATGATGATGGTCGTCCCTCCGGCGTTGATACGCTCCAGCAGGCTCATGATGCCGGAACTGGTGACGGGGTCAAGGTTTCCGGTGGGCTCGTCGGCAAGCAGGAGTGCCGGTTTGTTCACAATCGCCCGGGCGATGGCCACGCGCTGCTGCTCGCCACCGGAGAGTTCGTGCGGCAATCGGGCTTCTTTGCCGGTGAGACCGACCATTTTCAGTACATCCGGAACCGCTTCCTGAATGAAGCCCCGTGACTTGCCGATCACCTGCAGCGTGAAGGCGACATTGTCGAAGACGCTCTTGTTGGGCAACAGGCGGAAGTCCTGAAAGACGACGCCGAGATTGCGTCGGAAATACGGCACCTTGCGGTTCGAGATCGAGCCCAGATCCTGCCCGAGAACGTGAATGCTGCCGGTACTCGGCTTCTCCTCTTTGAGAATCAGGCGCAGGCAGCTCGACTTCCCCGAACCCGATGCTCCCACCAGGAACACGAACTCGCCCCGCAGAATCTCGAGGTTCACGGAATTCAACGCCGGGCGCGCAGTGCCGGCATACTTCTTGGAAATGTTGTCAAACCTGATCATGGCCATCCGAGCCTAAGCACCCGGCGGGGATTTGTCGGCAACGACATACCGTTCGGCGCCATCCCACAGCGAGCACTGTGACATTCTCCTGCCACCGCACCCGACACCCGGCGGTGCGGCTACTCGTCAACTGCCCTCTTGCGCCAGCGGATGCCCGCCGAGATGAATCCGTCGATGTCTCCGTCGAACACGTCAGACGGGTTGTTCACCTCATGGTTGGTGCGCAGATCTTTGACCATCTGGTAGGGCGCGAGCACGTAGCTGCGCATCTGGTCGCCCCAGCTGGCGGTGATGTTGCCGGCGATCTCCTTCTTCTTCGCGCTCTCCTCCTCGCGCCTGACCAGCAGCAACCGGGATTGCAGCACTCGCAGCGCGGCGGCGCGGTTCTGGATCTGGCTCTTCTCGTTCTGGCAGCTCACCACGATCCCGGTCGGCAGGTGGGTGATGCGAACCGCGGAGTCGGTGGTGTTGACCGACTGCCCACCGGGGCCACTTGAGCGGTACACGTCCACCCGCATCTCGTTCTCCGGAATGTCGATGTGGTCGAGCTGCTCGATCAGGGGCACCACTTCGACGGCGGCGAACGAGGTCTGTCTTTTGCCGGCCGAGTTGAACGGGCTCATCCGCACCAGACGGTGCGTGCCGGCCTCGACAGACAGCGTGCCGAACGCGTAGGGGGCGTCGACTTCGATGGTCGCCGACTTGATGCCGGCCTCTTCGGCGTAACTCGTGTCGAGCACGGTCGCCTTGTATTTGTGCTGCTCGGCCCACCGCAGGTACATGCGCATCAGCATTTCGGCGAAATCGGAGGCATCCACGCCGCCGGCACCCGCACGGATGGTGATCACGGCGGAGTGGTCATCGAACTCGCCGTTCAGAAGCGTCTGCACTTCGAGGTCGCCGAGTGTCTTCTGGAGAGCCTTCAGCTCATCCTGCGCCTCGAGCTGTGACTGCTCGTCGTCTTCTTCGTTGGCCAGTTGGACCAAGACTTCAAGGTCGTCGAGGCGTGCGGCGAGGTTGTTGATCCGCGCCAGATCGGATTGGCGGTGACTCAGCGCGCTGGTGACCTTCTGCGCCTTCTCGGTGTCGTCCCACAGGTCGGGCACGCCCGCCTGCTCGCTCAGATCGGCGATCTCGCGCTCCAGCCGGGCGGTGTCGGCCACCGCGGCGATGTCGTTGAAGGTCGAGCGCAACGCGGCGATCTTGGCGGTTATATCCAGCTCCATCATGGTGGCTCAAGCCTACCCGCCGACCGTCTCCGGCTTTGCCGGTGGAATCGCTCGATGAAACTGGCCGAAGCGAGCGATTTTCGATCGAAGCCGGCACCGTGATCGACGCGACTACCATGGGGTTCAGCCATGTCCACCACCGACCGCCCCTTCTCATTCAGATCAATTTTTCTGCCGGTGTTCCTACCGACCCTCTTGTTCTCGATCGGTGAGGGCGCGATCATCCCCATGATCCCGATCGCTGCCACCAGCCTCGGGGCGAGCCTCGCGATCGCCGGGTTCATCGGCGGGATGATCATGATCGGCGAACTGGTCGGCGACATCCCGAGCGGCTGGGTCGTGAATCGGGTCGGTGAGCGCAACGCCATGGTCGGGGCGGCGCTCGTGGCCGTGGCGGGTCTTGTGGTCTGCGCGGCCGCCCAGGGCCCGGTGCTGCTCACCGCTGGGGTGTTCCTGGTCGGGCTGGCCACCGCGGTGTTCGCGCTGGCTCGCCACGCATTCATGACCACCTTCGTGCCTCTGGCCTACCGGGCGAGGGCACTGTCATCGCTCGGGGGAACGTTTCGCGCCGGCATGTTTCTCGGCCCGTTCATCGCCGCGTTCCTCATTCACCTGACCGGGGCCGTCCAGGTCGTGTTCTGGATTCACGTGGCCTGCTGCCTCGCCGCGGCCGCCGTGCTGCTCCTGTTGCCCGACCCTGAGAAGACCTTCGGCCAGGTCGTGCACGGTACGAGCCCCTCGTCGGCTGGCAGCACAGAAGCCCCAGAATCTGTGGGACTGTTCCGCACCATCTGGGAGTATCGCGGCGCGCTGGTGCGGATGGGTGGCAGTGCGGGTCTGGTCGGCGCGGTGCGCGCGGCACGGGTGATCATTCTGCCGCTGTGGGCGGTCTCGATCGGGGTGAACGATGCCAGCACGGCGTTGATCATCGGGATTGCCGGCGGTTTCGACTTCGCGCTGTTCTATGCCAGCGGTCAGATCATGGACCGGTTCGGACGCATGTGGACGGCAATGCCGAGCATGCTGGGCCTCGGGCTGGGGCTGCTGGTGCTGGCTTTCACCCATGACAGCCCGGATGCGGTGACCTGGTTCATCGCTCTCGCGATGTTCCTGGGGCTCGCTAACGGTATCGGAAGTGGCCTCCTGATGACCCTCGGCGCTGACCTCGCGCCACCCGAGAACCCGGCACCGTTTCTCGGGGCGTTCCGGTTCACCGGCGACGGCGGCAGCGCGGCCGCGCCGGTACCGGCGTGCTCGGGCTCCTAGGGGCCGGCACCCTCGCCCGGTACATCCCCCGCTACGTGCCTGGGCACCGCTGAGGCACCGCGAGAACAGAGATGAGCAGAGCTCTTGCCCGCGGGATCGTGGTTGACCGTCGAGGGAGCCCCCCGCACCTATGATTCAGACATGGAACCTGAGTTCAGGAACGAACAGTCCGTCTGGACGCGTAGCCGGCGATCGGCTGCGGCCTACAGCGTCGTGCTCACACTCACGGCCATCGGGTGAGCACGGTGCTGTCACCGCGTGCCCGATGGGCAATCGTGATCGTGGCGGTGGCAAGCGTGGCCTGCTACTCGCTTCTGGCTGTGGCAATCGTAGGGCTCGCGAGAGGTGGGGAGCCAAATGCGTCGCCCCCGAGCCCTCCATCGCAACGCCCGCAACCGCCCGGCGCGACGCCGGAGCCCACATACGGACCAGAGCCCACAATCCTGCCCGGCCCCACGATCCTGCCGGGGCCGACGATCCTGCCGGGGCCGAGCGACGGCACCTGGGACCGATCAACGGCGACGAACGCGATCTCCTTCGGCGAGACCTCCCCGACGATCACGGCCTGCGCCGACGACGGCAGCGACTGCGACGGCTACTCGGTCACCATCAGCACGCCTCCTGTGCTCAGCACCGATCAGGGCGGGTTCGTCTTCTCAAGTGAAATACTGATCGAACGTCGGCTCCGAGGTGAAGCCGGCTTTCAGACCGCGTTCGACTGGCTGGAGAAGAACATTTCCCTCAATGCAGGAGACGGAGATCCGGCGGCTGGACTTCCAGACCCTGACAATATCAACACCGCCATTGACTGCCCCCTGGTGGACATAGACGTCGGGGAGTCCATGACCTGTACGATCGCGGGTCGGCCTGACATCATGGCGGTCTCGATTTCGTACTGGGAGATCCTCGGGCCTCCGGTGTACTACCTCGGAACGTGGCCCTCCCAGACAGCGGTGGCTTAGCCCGCAACGCTGCGGGATCGACCGCCCGCCCACAATGCTGTCCGTGACCGAATAACGCCCCGTGTCGATGGCCCCAATCGACATCACCGTCGTCACGTTCATCGCTCTCCTCGTGTACATCAACCCGGGGGTGGCATGCTGAGTGCTGCTGACGTGAGATATGACCGCTCGACTGCGACCGGAGCCATAACCGGGAGCCAGTGAGTGGTGTTCACCAGAACACCGCCCGTGCGTCGGCGGTGACGCTGAGCGGCACCCCGTGCGGCAGCACGAGGGATGCGATCGGAGGGCGCCACTCAGCGGTGAGTTCGACGGTGGCGCTCATCCCGTCGCTCGTCTCTGCCCGGGTCAACCTGAGGTTGTGGAACCGATGACCCGGGGTGCCCGTCAAATAGTCGCTCACCGCCGCGTGCACATCCGCTGTGAGCAGCGCGGGCCGCACCTCACCGTGCTGAGTGGCGACACCCTCGAGGCTGAACGCCTCGGCACCGACCAGCGCGGCGGAGTCGGCCAGGGTGAAGAGGCGCTTGCGCTCGAGGTAGAGGCTGGAGGCCGCCACGGTCACGAAGATCAGCGCGAGCGCCAGAAACCCGTAGAAGATCGTGAGCAGTAATGTCGAACCACTGTCGTCGCCCACACCATTTCGTATTCGGTTCATGGCTGCCGCCAGAACCGCGAAACCTGCTGCGTCGCAGTGGCCTCGATCGGCACACGAGCCGCTTGCGACAGGTTGAGCACGTCGGGTACCAGGGGCAGCGTCACCTGCACACGCACCGTCACGCTCACCCGGCCGAGCCGGGTCAGGCACTGCGCCGGGCTCGGCTGGCAGCTCACCGCAACACTTGCGTCGGTGGCTGACACCCCGTGGTCGGCGAGCGCGAAGTCGACGGCACGCGCTGCCCGTTGCTCGGCATGCGCCGTGGTGCCGGCCTGCACGTAGACTCGCGCGGCTTGCCGGGCAGCCCCCTCAACGGCAAAGGCGCCGGCCTGGATTGCGGCAAGCGCCAGCACCAGGTAGACGAGCGGCACCAGCAGGATCATCCCAGCTGTGATGAATTCGAGCGATGCAGTGCCCGCGTCACCGCGTCGCCCGAAGAGCCTAACCCGCCTCTTCGACGGCTGCATGCCCCGACACCTCCAACCCACTGTCGATGCCGACCAGGCCGAGCAGGGGCAGTGGAGTGCGCACGGTGATCGTGGCAGCCGGATGCCCGAGATAGTTGTCGTAGGCGGCGCGCACGTCATCGGCATAGCCCGCACCGATCGCCGCGCGAATCAGCTGCTGGGTTCGTTGCACCCCGTCCGTAAGTGTGTTGTCAGCGAGGGCAGCGTGTCGGGCGCCCTCTGCGGCCGCATCAACCACCGTGTTGCGCACGTGCAGAGCGAGGCCCAATTGCATCACGCCAAGGGTCAGCACGGTCAGCAACGCCCCGACGAGTACGAACTCCACCGCGGCCGAGCCAGCGTCTGAGCACCACCGATGACCACATCCGCCCTCATTGCCGCGCATGAAGGCCCGGGGATGAGTCGGGTTCAGGGCTGAATAGCCCGGCGCCGGTGTCATGGTCGGTTCGAAGTCAGTGCGAGTGTCAGAACGACGTGACGCGCTGGATGGCCTCGTCGAACACACCGCTGAGTGCCGGGCCAGCGACTGCCCAGATCAGTAGGACCAGGCCCGCGGTCATCAATGTGATCAGCACCCAGCCGGGCACGTCGCCTCGATCGTCGATCATCAGGTTGCGCATGGAGCGCCTGAACCAGAACATGTCGGCCTACTTTCTTTGAAACGGTCGGGGGTCAGAATCCTGCTTGCAGCACGTGGATGCCCGGGAAGATCGCGAAGATGATGGTGGCGGGCAGAATCAGAAAGACCAGCGGAACGAGCATTGCCACTTCTTTTTTTCCGGCCATCTCGAGCAGGTCACGCTTGGTCTCGTCGCGGGAGTCCTGGGCCTGCGCCCGCAACACCTCGGACAGCGGTGTGCCGCGGTCGAGGGCACCGATGAGTTGCTCCACACACCGGCTCAACGCGGGCAGTCGCACGCGCGCGGCGAGGCGAGAAAGCGCTGCACCAAGCGGTACGCCGGTGTTCACTTCCGCCAGCACCAGTCGAAACTCGGCGGCGAGTTCACCGGTCGACACCTCGCTGACGCGCCGCAGCGAACCGATCACCCCATCGCCGGCCGACAGGCTGAGGGTGAGAAACTCCAGAACGGTGGGCAACTCGGCGGCGATGCGGCGGATGCGCGCGGAAGCGATCCGGTGCAGCCACCGATCGCTGGCGAGCACCCCCAGCACGCCGCCCAGCACGGGCGCGAGGAGGTAGACGACTGACGGCGCTGATGCTCCGACCCCGGCAGCGACCAGCAGTCCGGCCCCGCAGCCGGCAAGCCCCCAGACCAATTGCCGGGACCGATATGCCTCCAGCGTCAAGGACGAGCCCGCCTGCGCAAGGCGCCACAACGTCGGTTCCGCACTGCCCACTGCTGCCGCCAAGAGGAGGCCCGCCTGCCGCACCACCGGCGCAAACAGTCCCCCGATCACCGGCAACGGGTTGACCGTGGTGCGGCTCACCAGAATCCGCGCCTCCGATGACACGTCGAGGAGATGAGGGGCCAGCCGATCCGCCAGCCGGGGTCGGCGCAGGCTCGGCATCATGCTGACCAGCGACCACAGCCCGAGCCCCAGAACCGTGCCGCAGACGACACCCCAGGCTGCGATTGCGGTCATGAGAACCACCGCTTCTCCTCGGGCAACCGGGCGATCAGCATCATCAGCCGGTAGGCGAGCACGGTGACCACGAGCCCGGCGAGGATCACGAGCGCCCCGGTCGGCGTGTTGTAGGCGTGGGCCGCCTCGGTACGGGTGGCGAGCATCCCCAGCACGATCCACGGAGCGACCACTCCGAGCCGTGCGGCGTTCATGATCCAGCCCTGCCGAGCCTCCACCTCGGCGCGCAACGAAGCGTCTTCGCGTAGGTACGCGGCCAGGTCCCGCAAAACCCGGGTGAGGTCGTTGCCGCCCACGTCACGGGCCATGCGCAAGGTTTCAACCAGCCGGTCGGCGACCGGATCAGCCAGGGTCACTTTCAGTCGGTCCGCGCTGTAGCCGAAGCTGCCGGTGGCCCGGTAATCGGCCTCGAACGACGCGAACGCCGCTCGCGTGGCAGCGGGGCCCGACCGGGCAAGCGTGCTCACGCTGTCGGGAAGCGCCAGTCCGGAGCGCACGGCCGAGACCAGATGGTCCACGACGTCAGGCCACACCGTCCGGCTGGCCCGCCGGGCTGCCCTGGCCCGGCGCCTCACCACTACGAGTGGGAGGATGGCACCGAGCAGGCCGGCGATCACCGAGAGCGCACCGACCCCGAACATGGCCTGGCACCCAGCGGCCGCCAGCACCCCGAGCACGGCGCAGATCACAAGGAACACCACGACGGGAACCCGTTCGAAACCGGCGAGCGCCAGGTGGGTCTGCAAAGATTCCAGTCGAGAGCGGCCAGTCGCGGCCACCCGTGGGCGCACACCCCGCGGCCACAAGAGCGGCGAGAATACGAGCAGCATCCCCAGACCGAGCATCACGCCGATGGCCGTGACCATCAGGTTCGCTCCCCCAGAACGACGACCGGGTCGAGCCCGTGGGCGTCGAACTTTGCGCGTTTGGTCGGATACCCGCCAGCCGTTACAAGTTCGCCCCGGTCACGGGCGAAGATCGGGCTCACCTCGATCACCTGGTTGGCGACCCGCCCGCTGAGGGCCATGATCTCTGAAACCGTGCGAGTGCCGTGCCGGTCCATTTCGCAGTGCACGACGATGTCGATACACGATGCCACGGTGGGCACCACGAAGGCGGAATCGATGTTGCGCCCCGCCAGCAACGGCAGTGTGCACAGTTTGACCAGTGCGTCCCTGCCGCTGTTGGCGTGGATGCTGCACATCCCTGGCAACCCGGCGTTGAGGGCGATGAGCAGGTCGAGGCTCTCGGCCTCCCTCACCTCGCCCACCACGAGCCTGTCGGGGCGCATCCGCATCGCCTCCTTGATCAGGCGGCGCAGGGTGATCTCGCCCGTGCCCTCCAGACTCGGCTGCCGGCATTGCATGCCAACCACATCGCGGCCGGTCAATTGCAGTTCGAAGGTCTCTTCCACTGTGACGATGCGCTCGCCCGCACGTGCGCCTGAGAGCAAGGCGTTGAGCAGGGTGGTCTTGCCGCTCTGTGTGGCACCGGAGACCAAAATGTTCTGACCGGCCAATACGCACATTCGCAGAAACTCCGAGGCCTGAACGGTCAGCGAGCCGAGGTGCACCAACTGGTTCAGCTCTTTGATGCGTTGGGTGAACTTGCGAATGTTCACCGACCAGTGCGTGCGCGTCACATCGGGGATCACGACGTGGAGGCGGGAGCCGTCTGGCAGCGACGCGTCGACGAACGGACTGCTCAGATCGACTCGGCGCCCGGAGGACTGCAGCATTCTCTCCACCAGGTCGCGCACCTCGGACTCCGCGAGCACACAATCGGTCAGCTCGGCTATGCCTGCCCTGGCGACAAAAATTCGGTCAGGCGCGTTGATCCAGATCTCCTCGATCTCGGGATCGTCGAGGAATGGTTGCAAAGCGCCGAACCCGGTCAACGAGGCCACGATCGTGCGGGCGGCGGCGACCTCATCGCGCAGGAGCGGCATAGCCCCGCCCAGCGCCCGCTCGCTGTAACGCCGCACCTCGTCGTGCACGTACCGTTCAGCGAGCGTCGCACTGGAGGCGAGGTCGACACCCTCTGTTCGCACCCGCGAGCGCACCCGGTCGGTGATCAGTTGAACCGCGTCGTCCATCCCTGCATCATGAACCAGATCATCCGGTGGCCGTTTAAGTTATCCACAGGAGTGGGTCTGGACCATCGCCCGCAAGCCTTCCGAACATGCGAGTGGATGTGACGGAACCCAACCCGCCGTTCGCCGACGTGGAGTATGACAGCTGATCGTGAAGACAGCACTGTCCGGTCAGACGGGAGTAGGGGAAGCGGCAGACTTGCCGGACTCGAGTCCTTGTGCTTTCGAGCGTGGGAGGCGAGTCCCCCCTTACCTGCCCACCGGCCCTCGCAACGTGCCGTGCGGGCCCTTCGACAGCGAACGCGATTGTGGCCGACAGAATCAGGGGCAGCCGCGCGATCCCCCAAGATCCTTGGCATCTTCCCCCAACGAACTGTGTCCAGGAGTCCTTTTATAAGGCCGGAGTTAGCGAACTGGCCCCGCGCCCGGCATGCTTAACCCGTGACTGACGATCGTGCGCCCGCGACACTGTCTCTTGAGCGCCTGCGGGCATCTCTTGCCGATGCGGGTCTGACCCTGCCGCTCGAGGGCATCGCGGCGCAGCGCGAGGCGGCGGCTGCAGCGGTTCGCCAGATCGACGACTACATTCGTCCGCGGTTGGCTGACCTTGACGCGCCCCTACTCGCGGTCGTGGGCGGGTCGACAGGGTCGGGCAAGTCGACGCTTGTCAACGCGTTGCTCGGCGTCGCCACGACGCGCGTCGGGGTCATCCGCCCCACGACGCGTCAGCCCATTCTCGTCCACGCCCCTGTTGATGCCGGGTGGTTTGCGAGCGACCGTATTCTGCCCGGCCTTGCGCGAGTGCGCGGGCGGACAAGCGCACCCGGCACGCCTGCCTCAAGCGCAGGAGACGCGCCTGAGGAGTCTCGCATTGGCGAACTCATGCTGCTGGAGCACGAGAGCGTTCCTCGCTCGATCGCAATTATCGACGCGCCCGATATTGACTCCATCGCCGATGAGAATCGTGCGCTCGCCACGCAATTGCTCGCTGCTGCAGACCTGTGGATGTTCGTCACCACCGCCAACCGCTATGCCGACGCAGTGCCGTGGCGCCTGCTCGAGAGCGCTGCGGCCCGATCGATCACCGTTGGCGTCGTACTCAACCGCGTACCGCCTGGTGCTGTCGATGAGGTGCTGCCCGACCTGCGCGCCATGCTTGCACACCGCGGTCTCGCCGACGCGCCCGTGTTCTCCATCGAAGAGCAGCCACTCGACCCGCTCGGCATGCTTCCCGCGAGTGCGGTCGCCGGCCCGCGCGCCTGGCTCGAGAAAATCGCCGGTGACCGCGCGGAACGTTCCCGCATCGCCGCGCGCACCTTGAGCGGCGCGATCCGCGACCTCGACCGGCGGGTGGCGCTCATTGCGGATGCCCGACAGCAGCAGCTCGACTGGCTCGACTCCGCGCAAGCCGCCGCAAACGCGCACTACGATACCGCGATCGCCGCGGTCGATGCCGCTACCCAAGACGGCGTGCTGATGCGCGGCGAGGTGCTCGCGCGATGGCAGGACTTTGTCGGAACATCCGACTTCTTTCGAAAAGTCGATTCGTGGTTCTCACGCTCGCGCGACAGGGTCACGGCCTGGGTCACTGGCAAGCCGAGTCCGATTGTCGAGGTAGAAACACAAATCGAGACCGGCCTGCAGGCGGTGATCGTCGACCAAGCAGGACGCGCCGCGGCGGCAGCCTGGGCGGACCTCGAACGCAGCGCCTCTGGACGCGTGATCGCCGAGCAGCACCCCGCGCTGGCGACTGAGAGCCCTGCACTGCGTGAGGCGGGCACGGCGATGATTCGCGAGTGGCAGGGCGCCCTGATGCAGCTGATTCACGAGAACGCCGGCAATAAGCGCATTCGAGCCCGGGTGTTCTCGCTCGGCCTCAACGTGGTGACTGTGACGCTCATGATCGTCGTGTTTGCCTCGACCGGCGGACTGACCGGGGGCGAGTTGGCGATCGCAGGAGGGTCAGCCATGCTGGGCCAAAAGCTTCTCGAGACCATCTTTGGCGAAGATGCCGTGCGCCGCCTCGCCACCGAAGCGCGCAAGGATTTGCAGGAGCGCGTGCGAGCCCTCTTCGACGCCGAGGCCGCGCGATTGGGCTCGGCGTTGGAGCCTTTGCGTTTCGGGTCGTCCCCTGAATCGCTGCGCCGCGAGGCGCAGGCGCTGATCGACGACGTTACGCGTGCGGCGGTGAGCGACTCGTGAGTGCCAAGCCCTCACTCGACGACCGCATCGCCGCTCTGCGCACGGTGATCGAGGCGGGGTCCGGGCGTATCCCAAGCGCGATCGCCCAGAAAGCGAAAGCACTGCTGCACCAGGCCGAGGCGCGGCGGTCACTTTCCCCTGAGCACACCGTGGTCGGCATCTTCGGTGCGACCGGGTCGGGCAAGTCGAGTCTCCTCAATGCCCTCGTGGGTGAAGACGTAGCGGTCGCCCACGTGCGGCGCCCGACCACGTCAGAGCCCCTCGCTGTCACGTGGGATGCCTCGGGTGCCGCCGAGCTGCTCGACTGGCTCGACGTGCGCGAGCGCGTCGAGCGCGGCACACCGATCGATAAGCGCGCGAGCAAGCTCGTGCTCGTCGACCTGCCCGATATCGACTCTGTGGAGGCCAGTAACCGCGCCATTGCCGAGCGATTGGTCGGCCAGGTGGATGCCATCGTCTGGGTCGTCGACCCGCAGAAATATGCCGACGACGTGTTGCATACCCAATTCATCGCGCCCCATGTTCGTCACGCCGCTGTGACGCTTGTCGTACTCAACCAGGTTGATCTGCTCACGTCAGCCGATCGCTCCGCCGTCGTGAAGTCCTTACAATCGATCATCGCGCGCGACGGGCTGTCGCGCGCACGCGTGCTCCCCGTGAGCGCTCGGACGTTTGAGGGCATCGACGCGCTCCGCACAGCTATCGGCGAGCTCGCCGCCTCGCGCGCCGTTCGGGATGCCAGACTGACCGCCGACGTGCAGACTCTCGCTGCGCGCATCGACGACCCCGGCTCAGCGCCGAGACTCGACACGAAGAATACGGGTCGCCTGCGCGACGAAGTGAGCACCGCGGCCGGGGTCGACTTTGTGGCTTCGGCTGTCGCTCGCTCGTACCGGAAGCGCGCCGGGCAGGCTACCGGCTGGCCGCTTGTGTCGTGGATCAGTCGCTTTCGCGCTGACCCACTCACCCGACTGGGGCTCGGCCCGAAGCGTCGCGGCGACGACCCCGACGTGCACCGCACGAGTATGCCCCTGCTGAGCGCCGGGGCACAGGCACGCATATCGATGGCTGTCCGCACTTTCGCCGACGAAGCGGCTTCCGGTGTGGCTGCCCCGTGGAGAGCCGCCGTCCGCACAGCGGCCGACACGGCCCTCGACGCCTTGCAGGCCGACCTCGACCTTGCTATTGCGCGCACCACCCTGCCCGCCCGTGGCTCCTGGTGGTGGGCACTGGTCGGCATCGTGCAGTGGATCGCGATCGTGGCTGGCCTGGTGGGTGCGCTGTGGCTGTTGGGGGCGGCGCTGCTCCCCACCTTCGGAATGCCTGCACTGGGCATCCCGCGGGTTGAGGCCGGGCCGCTCGAGGGCTGGGCCATTCCCACGTTGCTGATCATTACTGCCGTGCTGGGCGGAGTGCTGCTCGGTCTGCTGTCAAGCGTGCTCAGTGCCTTCACCGCCGCCGGGCGCAGGCGCCGCAGCCGCCGACTTCTTCTCACCTCCGTCGACGAGGTTGTGCGGCGCAACGTCGTAGCACCCATTTCAGCCGAGCTCGACCGGGTGCGCACGGTATCCACCGCGCTTGAAGTCGCCAGGAGCTGAACCCGCCACCCCGCGACGGCCTACCGCTGAACCGCTGATATCGCTCGTTCCTCGGCACTAGAACCCCACCTCCAGTGCGAAGATCTCGGGGAACAGGGCAAGGACAACGGTCACGGGCAGGAGTGGGCTCAGCGATACTTCCCGCTGCCTCTGTCGGGTTGACCCTCTGGCACCCGCCGCTAGGCCGTGGAGGGAATCTCCAGTCCTCCGTGCCCGTCACGACTAGTTCACCCTCACAAAGGCCAACACTCGCCCACTCGAAAGGCGAGTAGGACAGGTTTTGGCTCGACGAAAACCCGCACTGCTGCACCCTCGGCCACGTGGGATTGACGCCGACCCATTACACTGAATCGTCACGCGGGAGTGGTGGAATTGGCAGACACGCAGGATTTAGGTTCCTGTGCTTTCGAGCGTGGGGGTTCAAGTCCCCCTTCCCGCACCGTGGCCCGGCCACTGCTGGCAGCACAAAGCGATCGCACTGTGGCACGTGCCACAATGATCCCTTCACCGCGGTTCAACAGCCGGCGTCGACCCGGCGTAGCGCTCTCCTACGGGACCCGTGCACAATCTGACCCTGGAGTGGGGCGAGGGCGGCCGGCAGGTCGTTGGTGAAGAGCTGATCACCGCCGAGGATCAGCTCCACGACGAACCCCCAATTCGGGGCGCGGAGGTTGCGGGGTGAAGCTGAAGCCCTCACGCGGTCGAGGGCCTCACCGACCGAAAGCTGATCCGCACAAATGCAGAACTCCAGCGTTCAGAATTCTTTCACTCAACGCCCACTCTTTCTGACTAAACTGCAATCTGACCACTTTGGTCACCCTTTTATCTGATGGAGCCATATCACGATGCATACCGCTCTGATTCCGTGGCTCAACCCAGATGTCATTCTGGGGGGGTTCTTCGGTCCTGTGGCGTTGATCGTCGTCTGCGCGATCGTCTTCGCCGAGACCGGACTATTGGTCGGTTTTCTGCTGCCCGGGGACACCCTGTTGTTCTTCACCGGCGTGCTCGCGGTCAGCGGCAAGTTCGATATCGACATCTGGTGGATCTGTCTGGCCATCTCGGTCGCCGCGTTTCTTGGCGGTGAAGTCGGGTATCTGATCGGGCACCGGTTGGGCCCGAAGGTCTTCGAACGCAAGGAGACCGGGCTGTTCAGCGTCAAGAACGTCGAGCGCACCAACGCATTCTTCAATCGGCACGGACCACTCGCAGTGGTACTCGCCCGCTTCGTACCGATCATTCGCACGTTCGCCCCGGTTGCGGCCGGCGTTGGCCACATGGACTACCGCAAGTACTCCCTCTACAACCTGATCGGTGCGTTCATCTGGGGCACCGGCGTGACCCTGGGAGGCTATTTTCTCGGGCAGATCCCCTGGGTGGCCGAATTCGCCACCCAGTACATCGATCTGGTGCTGCTCGCGGTGATCGTGATCTCGCTCACACCGTCGGTGATTCATTACTCGCGCGCCTGGTTGAAGTCGCGCAAACAGAATCGGCTGAACGCGCAGGCGGGAACCAGCGATGCTCCGCAGGTAAATATCACGCTCGACGAGGGCGTTTTCGACCACAAGCCAGCACGGGGACCAGAGTCGAATTAGGGCATGCCCCCTGTTTGACGAGTGCACTGCCCAACCCGCGCTCACCGGCCCACCCGCGACCCTGACCGGCACGCGGCACGCGGCTCTCGGCTCTCGGCACACGGCACACGGCTCTCGGCACACGGCACACGGCACACGGCGGCCAGTCTCAGCCGTGCTGGGTGCCCTCGTGTTCCGAGTGCTCCCGCGGCTCCAACTGAATCGTGGAGTGCTCCACGTCGAAGTGCTCGGAAAGGCAGGCGCCGAGCTCGTCCAGCAGTGCGCCGGTGCGCCCACTTGTGAAGACCTCCGGCGCGACAACCACGTGGGCCGAGAAGACCGGAGCACCTGAAGTGATCGCCCACACGTGCACGTCGTGCACGGCGACGACGCCGTCGGCACCGAGGATGTGGGCGCGGATCTCTGCCACATCGGTGTCGGCCGGAGCGGCCTGGCTGAGCACCCGGAACACTTCCCGCAAGAGCACGAACGCGCGAGGGACGATCATCAGCGCGATGAGGATCGACGCGATCGCGTCGGCAGCCACGAAGCCCGTTGTCATGATCACGAGTGCGGCGATGATCACGGCGATCGAGCCCAGCAGATCGCCGAGCACCTCGAGGTAGGCTCCGCGCATGTTGATCGACGTCTTCGCGCCGCCGCGAAGAACCAGCAGCGCCGCCACGTTGGCGACAGCACCGATAGTGGCCACCACGAGCATTGGGGTGCTGTGCACCTCCACGTTCTCCGGCGCGAGCAGCCGGCTGATCCCGCCGATGAGCACAAACATCGCGACCAACGATACGATCACGCCGTTCACCAGTGCCCCGAACACCTCGGCACGCTGATACCCGAACGTCTGCCGGTCAGTGGGCGGCCTCGCGGCGATGATGGTGGCGAACAGCGCGATCAGCAGGCCGGCCAGATCCGAGAACATGTGCCCGGCATCCGCGAGCAGGGCCAATGATCCGGAGATTGCCGCGCCGATCACCTCCACGATCAGCACGACCGCGATGATCCCGATCGCGATCAGCAGTCGCGATCGGTTCGCAGAGTTCGCGTGGTGGTCGTGGGTGTGGGACATCAAGGAATCAATTGACGAGGTTTTCGAGGGTCGTCGCCAAAACTCCTCCGAGCGCGGACAGTGCGCGGGCCCGGTGACTCAGGCGGTTCTTGTCCTCGGGAGCGAGTTCGGCGCTCGTCGCCTCCATGCCCTCCGGGATGAAGATCGGGTCGTAGGCGAACCCATTGGTGCCCCGCGGGGCGGTGGCCAACGAGCCGCGCCAGATACCCTCGACGATTTCTTCGTGGCCGCCTGCCACAACGGCCTCGGGTACGACCAGCGCGATCGTGCACACGAAGCGTGCCGTCCGGTGCGGGTCACTGATGTCGCTCAGCTGGTCGAGCAACAGGTCACGATTGGCGGTGGCGTCGTGCGCGGAGCCCGCCCACCGGGCAGAGAAGATACCCGGGGCACCGCCGAGGATGTCCACGCAGATGCCGGAGTCGTCGGCGAGGGCGATCTTACCGGTGTGCTGCGCGGCAGCCCGCGCCTTGATGAGGGCGTTCTGGCTGAAGTCGGTGCCGTTCTCGACCGGCTCCGGACCGTCGTAGCCGACGATGCCGATGTGCGGGTGGTCCCGCTCGAGCATGCGCCGAAACTCGTCGACCTTGTGCTGGTTGTGGGTGGCCAGCACAAGCTGCACACTCATCAGAGGCTCGCCAAAGTGTCGGCCTGCAGATCCCTCAACGTGGCACAACCGGCGACGGCCAGGTCGAGCAATGAGTCGAGTTCGGCGCGATCGAACGGTTCCGCCTCCGCGGTGCCCTGCACCTCAATGAACGTGCCGGCACCGGTGACCACCACGTTCATGTCAGTGTCGGCGGCCACGTCTTCGACATAGGCGAGGTCGAGCATGGGCACCCCGGCGACGATGCCGACCGAGACAGCGGCCACACTGTCGGTCAGCGGCATCGACTTGGCGGCGATGAACTTCTTCTCGCGCGCCCATTCGATCGCATCGACCAGCGCGACGTAGGCGCCGGTGATGGCGGCCGTGCGGGTGCCGCCGTCGGCCTGCAGTACGTCACAGTCGATCACAATCGTGTTCTCTCCGAGCGCCTTCATGTCGACGACCGCACGGAGGCTTCGCCCGATGAGGCGGGAGATCTCATGGGTACGGCCTCCGATACGCCCCTTGACCGATTCGCGGTCCATGCGCTCGTTCGTGGAGCGGGGCAGCATCGAGTATTCTGCGGTGACCCAGCCCTTGCCCTTGCCCTTCAGCCAGCGCGGCACCCCGTTCGTGAAGGATGCCGTGCAGAGCACCTTGGTGTTTCCGAACGAGATCAGTGCAGAGCCTTCGGCCTGGGTGCTCCAGCCGCGCTCGATCGTGATCTCGCGCAGGTCAGTGACCTGCCGACCGTCGGCACGAAAGTTCGGGGAAGTTGTTTCAGTCACGGTCACGTCATCTCTTGGGTTGGTGGGTATCAGGTCTGCGTTTATCAGGTCAGGTCAGATCAGTTCAGGTCGGTTCAGGTCAGTTCAGGTCAGTTCAGGTCAGGTCGAGAGCTATTCAGCACGCGGCCCCGGCGGCGTCAGCTCGGCTGCCAGGTCAGGTTGTCGGCGGAATCCAGGTCGCCGGAGTCCGGGGCGGCCGTCTCACGAGTGGCCGCTCCGTCGGCATCGATCAGGTCGACGGCCGATACCTCGGGACCGAGAAATCTGCGGGCCAGTTGCAGAAATTCTCGTCGGGACTCTCCTGTGGCCTCCCAGCGGTACGTGGGAGGGGCATCCACGGTTCGTTCGATGCCGTGTTTCACCAGGCGGCGGTACACGTCGTCGGCGGTCTCTTCGGCGCTGGAGACCAGACTCACCTTGCGCCCCATCACGTAGCCGATGGCGGCGCGGAGCAGCGGATAGTGGGTGCAGCCGAGCACCAGGGTGTCGATCTTGGCGTCGCGGAGCGGACGCAGGTAACCCTCCGCCACGTCGAGCAGTTCGTCGCCGGAGGTGATGCCCGCTTCGACGAACTCGACGAAGCGCGGGCAGGCCTGGGTGAACAGCTCCAGGTGCGGCGCGGCAGCAAAGGCGTCTTCGTAGGCGTTCGACTTGATCGTTCCCTCGGTGCCGATGACCCCGACCCGGTGGTTGCGGGTGTCACGCACCGCGCGTCGCACTGCGGGTTGAATCACTTCGAGCACCGGGATGCCGTGCCCCTCGCTGAACCGTTCGCGGGCATCCCGCAGCATCGCACTCGACGCCGTGTTGCAGGCGATGACCAGAAGTTTCACCCCTTGGGCGACCATTCCGTCGAGCACTTCGAGCGAATAGCGCCGCACATCGGCGAGGGGCTTCGGCCCGTACGGGGAATGGGCGGTGTCTCCGACGTACAGAATCGATTCGTTGGGTAATTGGTCGATGATCGCCCGGGCGACGGTCAACCCGCCCACCCCGGAGTCGAAGATGCCTATTGGTGAATCGGTCACGAGAGTCAATGTTAGTCGTGCCGCCGGATCGAAGGCCCGAAACGCCGTAGCATGGCCTCGTGACTACCGCCTTTCTCACCGATCACTATGAATTGACCATGGTCGATGCCGCCCTCAAAGCAGGCACCCATGATCGCGAATCCACCTTCGAGGTCTTCGCACGGCACCTGCCGGCCGGCCGGCGCTACGGCGTCGTCGCGGGCACCGGTCGGCTGCTGGAGCTGATCGACCGTTTTCGGTTCACGGATGCCGAACTGAACTGGCTGACCGAACATCGCGTGGTCAGCCCAGCCACCATCGACTGGCTATCCGGATACCGCTTCACGGGAACCATCCACGGCTACCGGGAGGGAGAACTCTACTTTCCCGGCTCCCCCATCTTCGTGGTGGATGCCCCGTTCGCAGAAGGGGTGATCCTGGAGACGCTTATCCTCAGCGTCTTCAATTACGACTCAGCGGTCGCAGGCGCGGCCGCACGCATGGTGTCGGCCGCGGTTGGTCGGCCCCTGGCCGAAATGGGCTCCCGCCGCGCCAACGAAAACGCGGCAATCTGTGCCGCCCGGGCGGCGTACATCGCGGGCTTCAGCGCGACCTCGAATCTGGAAGCCGGTCGCAGTTGGGGCGTGCCCACCATGGGCACTGCCGCCCATTCGTTCACCCTGCTGCACGACAGCGAGCGGCAGGCGTTCCAGGCCCAGGTCGATGCTTTCGGGCCTCAGACGACCCTGCTGGTCGACACCTACGACATTCCGACGGCAATCGAGACCGCGGTCGAAGTGGCGGGCACCGCACTCGGAGCGGTGCGCATCGATTCGGGCGACCTGCCGTCAGTGGTGCGCACCGTGCGAGACCAATTGGACTCCCTCGGCGCCACCAAGACCACGATCACCGTGACCAGCGATCTGAACGAGTACGCGATCGCCGCCCTCTCCGCCTCACCGGTCGACTCCTACGGGGTGGGCACCGCCGTGGTCACCGGCTCCGGATCACCCGCGGCCGGCATGGTCTACAAGCTGGTCGCCCGCAAGAATGATGCGGGCGAATGGGTGGCGGTCGCGAAAAAATCAGCCGACAAGGTCAGCGTCGGTGGTCGCAAGCAGCCGGTCCGCCGGCTGAGCGGCCAAGGGATCGCCATGGCCGAAGTGATCGACGTCGTCGACCACCGTGCTCCTGACGCGATCGGGGTCACCGATGCCCGGCCAAGGGATCCCGCGGCCTCGGATGTCGCCGGCCGTGCGTTGCTCGTCCCGCTGATCGTCGACGGCGCCGTGGCTTCGGCATACACCGGTCCTGACGGGGTTGCGGCGGCGCGTGCCCACCACAAACGGGCGATTGCGGAGTTGCCGCCGGTCGCGTTCAGGCTCGGACGCGGCGATCCGGTGTTGCCGACCATTTATGAGTAGCCCCGCAGCCGGGTCGTCGAGCAAACCGCCCTGCTACTTCTTCATCTTTTCGTAGATCTCTTTGCAGGTCGGGCAGACCGGAAACTTCTGCGGATCCCGGCCCGGCAACCACACCTTGCCACACAGCGCGATCACCGGCTTGCCGGTGATCGCCGACTCGAGAATCTTCTCCTTCGGAACATAGTGCGAGAATCGCTCGTGGTCACCGGGCTCGATGCTCTCCCGCTGAAGCAGTTCCTCAAGTTCGCGATCAAGTGTGTCGGTGCCGCCTGTGCCGGGCGAACCCGGTTCAATCGTGCTGGCACTGTGCCGATGCGCTCGGGTTTGATGCGCGCCCGGGAGGTGTGCGCTGGGCTGAATCATCATGATTCAATTGTAGGCTCATGAACCGTGACTCCGCCCGGCACTTGCCCCGGCTTCACACGGCACATGACCGGCAGACGGTCTGCGTTCAGGTACGTAATGATGCCTCGAGCAGCCGGGGGCCGCGCCGGGAGAAAGCCCAGCCCCCCACGAAGATGCCGATCAGCAACACCCCGATGCCGGTACCGAGGCCGGTGACCAGAGCCGTCAGATGCCAGGCCGGGTCGACCCAGAATCCGTACCCAGCGAAGACGAGGGTCGGTACCGAGAGCAGCACGGTGACGATGAACAGTCCCGTCTGCACGAGGGCGCCACGAGAACTCGCCGTCTGGGGGCCCGCAAAGGCGCTGTCCCCGGGTCTGGTCGCCGGATACGGCAGAAGTGCACTGGCCATGCTGGACAATCCGAGTCCGACGAGAAGCAGGCTGGCACCGACGCCGATGAGTGAGGCGAACGCCGCGGGATTTCCAAACACGCCCGCGCTGATGATCGACCCGAAGAAGAGCACTGGCAGCCCGAGGATCAACGCCGGGGCGAGCCGGCCGAGCCGGTCGCTGAAGCCGTGGATGCCCGACGCCACGTTCATCCAGATCGCGGTGCCGTCATAGGAGACGTCATTGTGGGGCAGCCACCCCAGAAACAGACACATCACCGGAATCGGAATCAACGCGAGCCAGTTGGTGGGAACCCCAACCACCGCCAAGGGCAGCATCATCAGTATCGGCACGATCGGAACGATCACCAGCGACATCCGGTAGCGCGAATCGGTCATCCAATAGGTGATGCTGCGAGCCGCGATTGCCCCGGTCGGACCGAACGAGAGCAGCTCGAACCAGCCGAGCGCCGCACTCGCCGTACGAGGTCGGCCAGTCACGAGCAGCAGCATGCGGGCGACACTCCACTGCCAGAGCCACCACAGGCCAGCCAGATAGCCGATGGCCACCAGCAGCTTGACCGCGGCCGCGGCTCCGTTTCCTGCCGCCGCCTCCCCCGGTACGGCCCAGATGGCGCCGAGCGGGGTCCAACTCAGAACCTCGGCTAGCCGTACGGCAAGCCCCGGTTCGGCAGCCCAGCGGTAGGCCGCCGTGATCACGAGCAGCGGGGGCAGGACGACCAGCAGAAAAACGCCGATCGTCCCGGCACTGTCTTGGGCGCTCTGGGTTCGAATCCACACCGCGGCCGCACTGGTCATCAGCCTCAATATCAGGGTCGCGGTCGCGATTGCCAGAACACCGCAGATGATCGCGAGCACGGTCAGCCAGAATCCCCTGCTCCAGGTGACGATCCCGGCGAACACGACGAGGATCACCGCGGCGATCGGCACGCTGGCGGCGGCCGCAACCAGTAGCAGGTTCGCCAATTTCTTGTTGGAAAGCCCGAAGCCGGCAAACGCACGGGGATCCATCGGATCGGCGCCGCCACGCACCAACGGCACGACGGCCAATCCGGTGAAGATCACCGCTCCGAACAGAATGGATGCCACCCGGACGAGATCCGCATCCAAGCCACGCAGCGCAAGCTGAATGGCCATTGTCACAATGACGAGAACGACCCCGAGGATGGCGGCAAGCAACACCGCAACAGTCAGCCACGGGCCCCGTCGGAACGACCCCAGCGTCAGTTGCACCCTCAACCGGACGAACGTGGCGAACACTACGCGTCCTCGCCCTCGAAAGGTTTTCCGACCAACGTCGTGAAAACCTCGTCGAGCGACCTCCCGTCACGCACCTCATCGATCGGTCCGGAGGCGACGATGGCACCCTCCGACATGATCGCGACGTGGCTGCAGACGCGCTCGATCAGTCCCATTCCATGGCTGGAAAGCAGAACCGTTCCCCCTGCGGCAACGTACTCTCGCAAGGTTTCGACCACGCTGTCGGCGGAGACGGCATCCACCGACTCGAAAGGTTCATCGAGCACCAGCAGCTGTGGTGAATGAATCATAGCGACGGCGAGGCCAATCTTTTTTCGCATGCCCGCCGAATAGTCCAGCACCAGGCGATCGAGGGCTTCCGCCAGACCGAGGGAGTGCGCCAGTTGCTCCGTCTTCGACTGAATGAGCCTGTGCTCGAGGCCACGCAGCGAGCCCGCGTAGTACAACAATTGCGCGCCGGTGAGTCGGTCAAAGAGCCGCAATTGGTCGGGAAGCACTCCGATCCTCTTTTTCGCCTGGATCGAATGCGCCCTCATATCGGTGTCGCACACTGTCACCTCGCCGGAGTCAGGGCGCATCAACCCGGCAATCATCGACAGTGTCGTGGTCTTGCCGGCACCGTTCGGACCCACGAGCCCGTAGAGCGAGCCTGTCGGCACCCGGAGGTCGATCCCGTCGACCGCGATGGTGCTCCCGAACGACTTTGTCAGCCCGGCGCTGACCACGGCTTCCGCCGCGAGCAAACGCTGTTCGGGTTGCGGCGAGGTGTGGGCTGGCTGCCGCTCTGCAACGCGGCGCTCCTCGGCCGCGCGGCGCCATTCGGCCGCGCGTCGTCGCGCTTCCTCGAGCTGCGCCGCGGCCGTCGTGCGGGCTCGTTCGCCGAGGCGAACCGTCGCGCGGCCGAACGAGCGCGCAATGGGCACCGTGGCCGCCGCGAGGGCGGCAACCCGCGCGCCGACGGCCGGAGGAGGCTTCGACCCCTCGGCCGCGGGTTCGACCGCGACCACCGGATTGGTCTCGGAGGTTGTTTCTTCCTCTATGTCGGGCTCTTGCTCGGCATCAGTTTCAGACTCAGGTGTGGCTTCGGCCGCTGCATCAGTTTCGAGTGCTGTCTCGACTTCAGACTCCGATTCGGCTCCAAATTCTGTCTCGATTTCAGGCTCGTGCTCGGCCTCATCTTCGGGGAGTGGCTCAGCTTGTGCCCCCGATTCGGAGTCGGCGTCGACCCCCACCTCCGACCCAGCCTCGTCTTCAACTTTCGGCTCGACGTCGATCTGTGACTCCACACCTGCATCTGCAGCTGCAGCCTGTGAGCCCGTTCCCGATTCCGCCTCCGGTTCAGGTTCCAGCTCAGATTTCCGGCCCCGTTCGGCGTTCTTAGGCGGCTCCGGTGCCGCTCCCGAATCCGACTCCGTCTCGATCTCCGGCTCGGGCTCGGGCTCGGGCACGACTTCCAGCTCGGCCTCCGGTTCTTCT
>CAJDUP010000056.1_pt1 | contig 26127 bp, 16 predicted proteins | sample 7391181 | NCBI WGS metagenome assembly CAJDUP01 (sample SAMEA7055690, study PRJEB34461) | soil metagenome | biome: terrestrial ecosystem; feature: Peninsula; material: soil | place: Antarctica | collected 2016
GCGGCATCAACGGGTGCACTCGACCCGCCGAACAGGTTGCTGGATGGGGAGAGTTCATCGGGGTCAAAAGAGCGCATCATGTCACCATCGAGTGTAGAGCCCGTCTCTGACTTCAGTCGCGTGCGGCCCTGGCCCACTCTCTGGCCTTCGTGCTCGACAGCGCGAGCAGCACCAGAATGTCGAGGGCGAGCCCGGGAAGATTGGTCGTGACGGTGATCGGCGACCCACCGTTGAAGTAGTCGACCGCGGTCAGGATGACGAGCACCGAGCTGACCATCATCGCGGCGACACGGGCCCGGTTGCTTCCCCGAAACGCCAGGACAGCCAAAAACAGGTAGAACAGAACCGGAATCGCCAATGCGATCGCCACCAACCAGACGGCCAGATGAGCCTGGTCTTCTGAACCGCCAGAAATCGTCGCGTCTCCCCGGACGACTGCATCATGGATGAGCTGCTGGATACTGCCGAAGGTGACCACCAGGAACAGGATGCCGGCCAGTGCGCGGGCCACCACCAGTGCCGCTCCGATCGAGGTCTGGATGGGGCGTGCGCCCACAGCGGCCTCGGGGCCGATCGGAGCGGCAGCAGCCGACGGCTTATGCTCCAGCCGAACCTCACGCAGGTCGATCACGGGCAGGTGACCATCGGTCTCGATCAGGTCGCCACCGCCGTTGCGGGAGTGGTAGCCCGTGGAGAAGTTGAGAATCAGCTGCACTTCGGCCCCGACTTCTGCGTTCAGCACCGACTCGACAATGTAATCGCGCTCGATGTCGGTGTTCGCTTCGATCTTGTGGGTGATCTGCAGGGTGAACAGCGAGAACCCCACGCTGCGGTCGAAGGTGCCGGCAGCCAACCAGTCCGTCCGATGCCCGCCGGGAAGCAACCAGTCATCGGGGCATCGCCAGAAACGTACATGATGTCGCTTGGCGGGGTTGCCGAGCATCTCCTGCTGCCACGCGACGTCCTGCTGCCGACCGAACAGGAGCAGCGGACTGACCGGCGCCTGATCGTAACTGCGCCTGAGGACCGTCGACGTGACCATACGCCAACTACTGGCCGGTGTGATCGGATCGGCCCGGATCCAGCCCGCTGCTGTCATCGCCTCGGTCAACTGCTCGCCACTGCCGAGCACCGCCACGTTGATCGGATCCCCCATCAGGCCGTCACTGGTGCGGGCACGACCGATGAAGTAGTCGGGCAGGTAGATGCTGGTCAGGATCCGGGTCAGCCGGGGCAGGGCGATGTAGGCCAGTACAAGCCAGAACAGGAGGAAGACGGCGATCATCCATGGCCCGGCACGCACGGATTCGGTGAATACCAGCCACGCGAGCCACACCGACGCGACCCCGCCGAAGACGAAGAAGATGTTGTCGTAGAGGGCGGGAACCGAGCGTTGGACAAGCTGGCCCGATCGCACAGATCTTCTTCGGGGCTGCCTCATGGCCTCAACGTACCAGCGGCGCAGTCCGTCAGGCAGTCAGGTCGTTGCGCACCGAAATCGCGAGGTCGGGATGATCGGCGAACACCCCGTCCACCCCGGTATTCATGACCAATGCGAACTCCTCCTGCCACCGCCCGAACGTCCCCTCGCCCGCACCCGTCCGGAACGCCTCGCTCAGGTAGGTGTTCTCCGGGCGCAGTGTCCAGCAGTAGACGTCGAGGTGCGCGGAGTGCGCGGCGTCGACCAGCGCGGCACCGGCAAACGCCGTATCGGCTGGCGCAGTATCGGCTGATCCTGTATCGGCTGCCGCTGCACCGTCCACCGAGGGGACCGGGGGCACCCCGCCGTCTGCCTCTGCGCGGATCAGCATCACCTTGTCCACGCTGATGCCCTCGACCTGCGTTGCCAGTCGCTCGAGCCCGTCGTGGCCGAGATGGGCGGCATACGGCGTCGCTGCGCTCCCGTGGGCGGCGATCTCATCGGCCGGTGCACCCTGCGCCTCCAGCAGGAACACCTGGCGCGCGCCGAGGCCGCGCCTGCGCAATTGGGTCAACACAGTCAACTCGAAGCTCTCCACGACGAGCCGCGGGTCATCCGCCCAACCGGCGTCGGCCAGCTCGCCGCTGAACAGATCATCGAGCGGCAATCCGATCGACTCGAAGTAGCTGGCGTGCTTGAGCTCGGCGACCAAACTGAGGGCGCGCGATGTTGCGGCCGATGCCTCGTCGACCAGGGTGAACAAGTCAGCCAGACGCAGAATCGGGTAGCGGCCGTCGTACGCGGTGTTCGGGGGCCGAATATGGGGCACGCGTTCCCTGGCTCGCAGAGTGCTCAGCTCGGCCCAGGTGAAGTCTTCGGTGAACCAGCCGGTCTCACGGTGCCCGAGAAACTCCTTGGTGGTGCGTCTGTCGGCGAATTCAGGCCGGTCGGCGACATCGGTCGTGCCGGAGATCTCGTTCTCGTGCCTCACCACCAGCACGCCGTCTCGAGTGGGAACGATGTCGGGTTCCACGGCGTCGGCCCCGAGGGCGAACGCGAGCTCGAACGCGGCCGTGGTGTGCTCCGGGCGATACCCGCTCGCGCCGCGGTGGCCGATGATCATCGGGAGACTCCGGGTCATGCGGCAAGGCTAACCCACGAAACCGATTCACTGGGCTGTCCCCACCCGGGAACCTGACCACTGTTTCGCAAGAAAGTACCCGCTCAAACGGTGTTTTCAGGTTAACTGGGATACCCTTGGGATTCACTACTTTGACGGTGCGCGACGGCCACACACGGCACGTCATGACGCGCACCAGCGCCTAACTAAGAGAACTGGATCCACATGGCAATGTCCAACCCGGCCTTCACGCGGTCATCGGCCTTTCAGGCGCCGACCGCGGCACAGGCGACCCTGAGCGCCGCCGAACTGCAGAAACTGTATGAGGGGCCCGACGCAACGGGGCACGACAGGAGCCCAGCCCCGGGCTCATCCTGCTCTACGCGGCGGCCCAAGGGCTGTTCATCGGGGCGATCTCAATGTTCTTCGAGCAGATGTACGCGGGCATAGTCACCCAGGCGGTGCTGGCGACCCTCGCCGTGGTGGGGGTGACCCTAGTCCTGTTCGCGAGCGGCAAGATCCGGGCGTCGAAGAAGGCCACCAAGGTGTTCCTGATCGTCATGGTCGGCTATCTGGTGTTCTCGTTGATCAACTTCGCGCTGATCTCGTTCGGCACGATCGAGAGCCCGTTCGGGGTGCGCAGTATGACGATCTTCGGCATCCCGCTCGGCATCGTGCTCGGCATCCTCGCGGTGCTCCTCGGCGCCTACTCCCTCGTGCTCGACTTCGACTTCATCCAGCGTGGTGTCGCCAACCGCGCCCCGCGCAAGTACGGCTGGAGAGGCGCATTCGGCATCATGGTCACCGTGATCTGGCTCTACGTCGAACTGCTGCGCATGTTCGCGATCGCCAGGGATTAGCGGCTTCTACTCGACATACACAGAGCCCCTCGTATCGGAGACGATACGAGGGGCTCTGTGTATGTGCTGAGCCGTTCCCTTCAGCGTGGTGGGATCACTCCCACTCGATGGTGCCAGGCGGCTTCGAGGTGATGTCGAGCACGACGCGGTTGACACCGTCGACCTCGTTGGTGATCCGGTTCGAGATGCGGGCGAGCACGTCGTAGGAGACCCGGCTCCAGTCGGCGGTCATCGCGTCTTCGGACGACACCGGTCGCAAAACGATCGGGTGCCCGTAGGTGCGGGCATCCCCCTGCACTCCAACAGAGCGCACGTCGCCCAGCAGCACCACGGGGCACTGCCAGATCTCGGCATCCAGGCCGGCCGCGGTCAGCTCGGATCGTACGATCGCATCCGCTTTGCGCAGCAGTTCGAGCCGGTCGGGGGTCACCTCGCCGACAATGCGGATGCCGAGGCCGGGCCCGGGGAACGGCTGTCGGGCGACGATGGCCTCCGGAAGTCCCAGTTGGCGCCCGATCGCACGCACCTCGTCCTTGAACAGGGTGCGCAGTGGTTCGACCAGGGCGAACTTCAGGTCTTCCGGGAGTCCACCGACATTGTGGTGGCTCTTGATGTTCGCGGTGCCCTCACCGCCACCCGACTCGACCACGTCGGGGTACAGGGTTCCTTGAACCAGAAAGTCGATCGACGTGCCATCCATGGCTGCTTCTTTGACGAGTTCGTCTGCGGCGCGTTCGAAGCTTCGGATGAACTCGCGCCCAATGATCTTGCGCTTCTGCTCCGGATCGGTGACCCCGCGAAGCGCATCCAAGAACTGATCCCGGGCATGAACGGTGACCAGACGAACGCCGGTCGCCTTCACGTAGTCTTCTTCGACCTGGCGCCGTTCGTCCTGCCTGAGCAGCCCGTGGTCGACGAACACACAGATCAGCTGGTCGCCAACCGCTTCGTGGACAAGGGCAGCAGCCACGGCAGAGTCGACCCCTCCAGAGAGTCCGCAGATGAGGTTGCCGTCACCGACCTGCGCACGGATCAGGGCAATCTGGTCGGCGATGACGGTTTCACTGTTCCAGTCCGGGCTGATATCGGCCGCACGGTGGAGAAAGTTCTCCAGCAAACGTTGGCCGTTCTCCGTGTGGCGCACCTCGGGATGCCACTGCACGCCGTAGAGGGAGCGTTCCTCGTTGGCGAACGCGGCCACCGGAGTTGCCACGGTGGAGGCCAGAACGGTGAACCCGGCCGGGGCCCTCGCCACCTGGTCGCCGTGGCTCATCCACACTGTCTGGTGTGCTGGCTGTCCGGCGGTCAGCGGGCTGTCGATGGCGTCGACGGTCACGTCGGTGGCGCCGTACTCTCGCAGGCCGGTGTGCGCGACATCTCCGCCCAGGGCGCGCGCCATGAGCTGGAATCCGTAACAGATGCCCAACACCGGAATACCTAATTCGAAAACGGCGTCGTCGAACCCGGGAGCGCCCTCTTCGTAGACACTCGATGGGCCTCCGCTCAGGATGATCCCCGCTGGTGCGCGCTTGGCCACATCTTCGGCGCTGATCGTGTGGGGCACGATCTCTGAATAGATTCCCGCCTCGCGCACCCTGCGCGCGATCAGTTGGGCGTACTGGGCGCCGAAGTCGACCACCAGCACGGTACGCGGGTTGCCGGGCACGCCGGCCGACGCACTAATGGGACACCGCCACGGGTGCCGTCTCGTGTGCCTCACGGCGTTCGAGGTACGTGTTCACCTCGCGGGCGACACGCGCCTCGACGATGAACGACAGAAATGGCACCACACCGCCCAGCGCGATCAGGAGAAACCGTTTGAGGGGCCAGCGCATGAGCGACCACAGCCGAAAGTCGGAGTACAGGTACACGACATAGAACCAGCCGTGCACCATCAGGATGCCGGTGCTCAGGTTGATGGCCGTGGTGGTGCCATCGGGCACCAGTGCCAGAAACCCGCTCTCACCACCGAGTTCGACGACCAGGCCGAGCGGTGTGTACTTGAGCACCATCTCGACGACAAGCAGAAGCAGCAGTACACCGGTGATGATGGAGCAGATCTGGTAGAACTTCAAAGAGCCACGGATGCGCGGAAAATCGACGCGCTTCGGTTCAAGTGCCATTCCGTTATTCTACGGGCGAAGGTTCGGCTCCTGCTGAGCGCCAGCGCCCAGCCCAGCGGTTTCGGCTTCGCGGGCCTCGATCTCGGCGAGTTCCTGCTCGCGGAGCCAGGCGTCCTTGGCCAACCGGTACCAGAAGAAGATGGCGAAGCCGGCGAAGATCGCCCATTCTGCGGCGTAGAAGATGTTCAACCAGTTGACGGCAATGATCGGCTCGGGCGCCACGGAGTCGATCGTGGTGAGGCCGGCTGGCGGATGGTCGAGCACCAGGTAGCCGCCGTAGACGGGCACCTCGTCGAAATCGTGCCACAGGTTGATCAATGCAGCCACCGACATGGTCGTCATCTGGTCCGCTGGCGCGCCCGTTGGGGGTACCTCCGGCGCCTCGGTAGCCAGATAGCGACCGGCGATCTCGGTCTGCTTCTGCTCTTTCGTCAGTTCCCTGCGGGCATCCTCGGCAGCCTGCCGGTCGGCCGACCAGCCGAGGCCGACGGCGAGCCCGGCGGAGTCGGGATCCACCACGAAATGACCCACCAGCCAGAAGCCCGGTTCACCGCCGTTCAGGCGTCCGGTGAGAATGTCGTAGTCGCGCGGGTCGAAGTGGCCCTGCACGGTGACCCGCTGGCCGTCGACGTCGGTGGTGACCGGGTCGGTCGGCGACGTCCATTCGGTCAACGCAACCGGGGTCTCGGTGTCACGGTACGTGACCTCCCCGGTGATCACCGAACGCTCGAGCTGCCACTGCCCGAGCAGCGCGAAGGCAGCCGCGACCGCGAGTGCCAGCGCGAGCGCCAGCAGCCACCGGGGGCGCAGCATGACACGCAGCATGACAGACTCGTTTCCTTGAATCGTGCCGCGGGCACAGCACGCCGGCAACCACAATATTCTAGCCACCGGCGGCTGGGTCTTTGCCTGCCACTGACTCGTCACTCCTGATCTATAGGCAACGCTCCGCTTAACGAGACTGTCGGGCCCGTCCGAAGACGGGCCCGACAGTCTGTGTCAACTATTCGGCTATTTGCAGGCCTTCAAGTCGGCAACGTTGTTGCTCAGCGCCCCGGTACCACCGAACAAGGTGATCGCAGACGGTGCCGCCGCCGTGATCTGGTTCAGTGTGGGCTTCGGAACACAGTTCGGCTGCACCAGGTACAGCGGCCCCTGGTTCTGGCCCGATAGGACAGCACCGGCCAGAGCATCCGGGAACTCGGTCCCGGTCGCCAGATAGACGCTCTTCGCAGGAGCGAAGACATCCGCACCGATCATTCGACTCGTCTCGTAACGGTCCAAACCGCCACGGCGGTCAGGAGTGACGCCAGTCGCTGCTTTCAGCCCGTTCGCGACACCCGTGCTCACCGCAGCCGCTCCACCCGCGATGATCGTGTTCTTCACCTTGAGCTTCGACAGTTGCGACTTGGTCGCAGCGTCCAGCGAGGTGGCCGAACCGTTCACCAGGATGACCGGTGCCCCGACCGCAGCACCCGCGGCCGAAGCCGACAGTGCGTCAGGGAACATCTGGCCGGTCGCAACATAGGCCTTCGTCGCCGTCTGGAAACCGTACTTGCTGGTGTTGATGTTGTACGAGGTCGCGTAACGGTCGTTGCCCCAGACCCGCTCGGTCGACGCGATCTTCTTCAGCTGGATCATGACCGCGTTCGAGACCGCGCCGGAACCGCCAACAATGACGATCTTGGTCGGCTTCAACCGCTTGATCTCGTTCGCGACCGAGGCCGGCAACGAGTTCTTCAGCGTCAGCAGCAGCGGAGCGCCCTGCTTGGCAGCCACCGGGGCGGCCGACAGTGCGTCTGGGTAGTCCTGTCCGGTGGCCACGAACACGGTCTTCGCAGACGTGAACCCGGCCTTGGAGATGTTGATCGCCGTCACATAGCGGTCGTCACCCTGAATGCGCTTGACCGTCGGGGCCCATGTGACCACAGCGGTCGGTGCCGAGAGCTTGTAGGCATCGCCGTAGCCGACCTTCTTGCCCGTGACGTTCACTGTCATCTTCGAACCAACATCCCCAGCGCCCAGGGTGTAGGTCGAACCGGTCGCCCCGGTCACGAGCGCACCGTTCCGATACCACTGGTAGCTGAGCTGCGCATCGGCGGGCTTCCAACCGGTGACCGAAGCCGTGAGCTTCGAACCGCTGGTCGTCTTACCCGTGATCGACACAGCACCCGACGTCTGCCCGGCGCGCTGCACCGTGTCTGTGCCACCCGAGGTCTTGCTGACCGCGCCGTAGCCGTCCTTGGTTCCCGTGACCTGGACCGAGAGGCGCTTACCGTAGTCTGCGCCCTGGGCCGTGTAGGTCGAGTCATCCGCTCCGCTGATCAGCACACCATCGGCGAACCACTGATACTTCAGCGTCACTGGAGCCGGGCCCCAGGCTCCGGGGAGCGCGGTGACCGACTGTCCGACCTTGACCTGCGTCGGCTGAACTGTCGGCACTGGCGCCTGCAACGCGCCCGGAGCGATCGTGCCGGTCGTGGTCGACTTCGTGGCGTCCACGTACCCGGCCAGAACCGCCGTCGCGGTGACCGTCAACTTCTCGCCGTTGTCCCCGGCCTTCACCACGTACGTCGCACCGGTACCGACCATGACACCGTCACGGAACCATTTGTAGGTGACTACAGCACCAGCAGGCGTCGACACACTGTCCGCAGCCGTCAGCGTCTGGCCCACCTTCTCAGTACCCGTCACAACCGGCGCCGACACACTCATCGCACCCAAACCGATCGTGCCCGTCGTCGTCGACTCCTTTGCCGTCACATACCCGGCCAGAACAGCCGTCGCAGTGACCGTCAACTTCTCGCCGTTGTCCCCGGCCTTCACCACGTACGTCGCACCGGAACCGACCACGACACCGTCACGGAACCATTTATAGGTGACCACAGCACCACCAGGCGTCGACACACTGTCCGCAGCGGTCAGCGTCTGGCCCACCTTCTCGATACCGGTCACCGTCGGCGCCGACACACTCATCGCACCCAAACCGATCGTGCCGGTCGTCGTCGACTCCTTCGCCGTCACATACCCGGCCAGAACAGCCGTCGCAGTGACCGTCAATTCCTCGCCATCATCTGCGGCTGTTATCTGGTGCGTCGCACCGACACCAATTGAATCACCGTCACGGAACCACTCATAGGTGATGGTCGCACCAGGAGGCGTCGACACACTGGCCGCAGCGGTCAGCGTCTGACCCACCTTCTCAATGCCTGTCACAGTAGGGGCAGACACGGTCATCGCGCCAGCGGTGACCGGTCCGGCCTCCAGCGAAGTCGCCTTTGCTGTGGTGTAGCCGGGCCTCGATCCGGTCACGGTGAACGTGATCTTCTTGCCCAGGTCACCGGGTGCGACCGTGTAGACCTTGCTGGTCGCGCCGCTGACTGCAACACCATCGACGTACCACTGGTAGCTCTTGGTAGAAGCCACGGGCGTCCAGTCGGGGTCGGTGGCCGTGAGATTCTGGCCGACCTGCGCGGTGCCATCGATCACAGGCTTCACCGTGACGAACGTTGCCTCGGCAACCGCCTCCGTCACCAGGGAGGTCTCCGTGACATTGGTGTAGCCGTTCTTCGAGCCCGTGACCGAGATCGAGATCGTGGCGCCCTGGTCTGCGGCCCGCAGCGTGTACGTGGCGCCAATTGCACCCGTGATCGGGTTGCCATCGCGCAACCACTGGTAGTCGAACGTGAGGCCGGTCGGCTCCCAGCCAGACTCAAGGCCATCTGCGGTCAGCGTCTGGTCGACCGTGGGGGTGCCGGAGATCGTAGGCATGATGCCCTTGATGCGGCCCTCGAAGGAGTACTCCACGCAGCCGACCGTGATCGAGTGGATCACCGCAGAACCCTTGAGACCAGAGCCCAGGCTGTAGCCGAAGCTCACGACCATTGCGTTCGGGTTCGCCGCGATGTACTCGTCCAGGGTGCCGAGGCTGTCATAGCCGCCGCCTGCGGGAACCCCGAAACCGGACTTGTTCGTCCACCACATTCCGGCGCCGTAGAGGTCGCCCTCATTCACAAGGTAGCCGTCCCAGGTTCCGTTGCCGTCGCGGTCGACACCCAGCTGGATGCTCGGCAGGCCGGCGACTCCGTTGCTCAGGTCCATCGAGACACTTCCGACGTCAGCCAGCGGAACGTCAGCCAGCGGAATGCTCAGTGCGCGGTAACCCGCCGCCTTATCGGTCGACGTGTCGCCTTCTGTCCACACGTGCAGGCCGTCGGCAACGAAGTCGTTGTGGCCGGTGGCACGGGACTGGCTGAAGTCCCAGCCGTTGTTGTCGACGTTGGTCGACAGCGGTCCAGCGTCGACGTCTGTGCAGATCTCGATTGCCGCCGGAACCGTGACAGCTGCCGTCGGTGCCGACGTGTAGGTCGCAGGACTGTAGCTGGCACGGGAGCCTGTGATGGCGACCGTTATCGTCGTCCGCATGTCCGCAGACGCCAAGACATAGGTCTTGGCCGTGGCACCCGAGATGGCGACGCCGTTGCGGAACCACTGGTAGGTGAACGTCGCGTTCGACGGGTCCCAGGTACCGGGCACGGCCGTCAGCGTGTCTCCGACGACAGTGGTGCCCGTGATTGACGCCTGGCCGGCCATCAAGGCGGGCACCACTGTGTCAGTGGGCGCCGATGTTGCCGAAGCAGCCGTGTAGCCGGTCTTGGCACCGGTCACGGCAACAGTCATCTTCTTGCCGATATCAGCCGCCACCGGGGTGTAGGTCATGCTCCTGCCAGACGTACCGACGCTCACACCGTCGCGGTACCACTGGTAGGTGAAGGTGGCGTCGGTGGGCGTCCAGTCGGTGCCTGGGTTTGCGGTCAGGACTGAGCCGAACACAGCGTTGCCGCTGATGGTCGGGGTTTCCGGCTGAACGGCCGGAGCCAGGTCGAAGGTGTACTTCGCGCAGCCGAACGTCATCGACGTGATTGTCGCATCGCCGAGCACACCGGAGCCGAGGCTGTAGCCGATCTGGTTGACCTTCGCGTTCGGGTTCGCCGCCAGGTAATCGGTTAGCGTGCCCACGCTTGCGTAGTCAACGTTTCCGCCGATACCGAAGTTGGCCTTGCTCCACCAGATCCACTGACCGTAGGCCCACGGCTCGCCGACCACGTAGTCGCCACCAAACGAGCTACCGGTCTTCGATACCCGCAACTGGATGCTCGGACGCGTACCCGTGTAGTTCGCGAACTCGATGCTGGGCTCACCCAGCTGTGCCAGCGGGATGGGGGTCACCGTCTTGTAGGCGACCGCCTTCGACTGGCTGTCGGCGGCGTCCGTGTAGACGTGGATTCCGCCGGCAACGTACTCGTTGTGCCCCTTGCTCAGGGTGCCGGAGAACGACCAGCCGTTGGACGAGTTGAGCCCATTGGTGGAGAGGCCACCGTCCGTGACGGCCTCACACAGCTGGATGTTCGCCCGAACCGCGTTGGATGCCGCCGATGACGGAAACCGTCGCGGTGTAGGACAGTGCAGCAGTCAGACCGGTGAACACGTGCGAAGTCTCGCCCGCTCCGACCGTGGCCTCGCGCGGAGTGCTCGTTCCGGTGGTCGGGGTGAGGATGACCGTGTAGCCGGTGATCGCGGCTCCGCCGTCGTTCGCCGGAGCAGTCCAGGTCACCTTGATGTCGGAGCGACCGTCGAGCGCCGCCGTCGGTGCCGAAGGAACGCTCGGAGCGATCGCAACAACCGCAGCGGTCGCGTCGGACATGCTGCTCTTGCTCTCGTAGCCGTTCTTGGTGCCGGTCACCGTGACTGAAATCATGGAGCCCACGTCGGCCGAGCCAAGAAGGTGGGTCGATCCGGTGGCGCCGGTGATCACATCGCCGTCACGCAACCACTGGTAGCTGTAGGTGATGCCGGACGGGTCCCAGTCGCCGGGCACGGCTGTCAGCGTCTCGCCGACCTTCGCGTCGCCGTCGATGGTTGCGGTGCCCGCGACCATTGCGCCGGAGAACACGTACGTCGTGTTGCCCCAGACGACGCTGTCGACAACAGCTGCCGAGCTGGCAAGCACACCAAAGCCGATGGCCTCAGCATCTGTGTACACGGACAATGCATCGAGGAGGTCGCCCAGCGCGTATGGCGTGTTGGCCAGCAGGCCGCCGAGAGCCTTGCTCGAGATCCACTTGTCACTGAGCGAGAACGTGTGGTCGCCCGCACCGAGACTCGCCGAGCGCAGTGTGGTGAAACCGGCCGGGTTGGCCGTCTGGTCGAATTTGACGGGCACCTGGTAGGTCACCGTTCCGGAAACCACTGAGGTTCCGGCCTGCGATGAAAGAAGGGCGAACAGGTTGCTGACGGCGACTGGGTTGTCCAGACCCTTCATGATCTGCGAGTTCAGCGGGCTGCCGAAGTTGAGTCCGTTCTCGGCGACGGAGAAGGACTTCGTCGCGTTGTTGTAGCCCTCGTGCCACGTGGTGTAATTCGCCGGCGTCTCAGTGAGCGCAATCTGCGGTTCGGTCACCCGAACGGTCTCGGTGGTCGGGACAGCTGCGGCGGGCACGAACTTGTACGTGGTGCCGTCGAAGATGAGATCCTGCACGACTGCCGCGCTATCTGCCTGGACGCCGAAGCCCAGCACCGTGACGTTGCCCTGCTCGTTGAAGAACTTGACCAGGTCGGCAACCGGTGTTGCCCAGGTCGGCGTGTAGGTGCTGCCGTCGTTGCGCTTCAGTGGCTTGGTGGACACCCAGTTGTCAGAGACGGAGAACCGGTGGTCATCACCGGTCGTCAGGGTTCCCGACCTCAGGGTCGTGAACGTGTTTGCAGCACCGTAGATGATCGGGATCTGGAAGGTCGTCGTGCCCGACTTGACGCTGACGGCCGCGCTGGTGATCAGCGACTCGAGTGTCGTCGTGCCTATCGGGGTGTCCACCCCCTTCATGATCTGCGAGTGCGCGCCATCGCCCAGGTGCAAGCCGTCGGCCTGTGTGGAATAGGCACGCTTTGAGTTGGCGTAACCCTCGTGCCACTGGGTGTAGGTGGTGGCGTTCTCGACCGGGGCGATCTGAGGGTCAGAGACCTCGACCGTTGCGGTGGACGCCGGGTAGTCGGCATCGAGCCCGAAACTGAACTTCTCGCAGCCGAAGTCGAACGAGTTCACGGTTGCCTCGCCGAGGGCGTACCGCCCGATCGCGACATCCACCTCTGAGACCTGCGCATCCGGGAACGGCACCAGCCATTCGTCGAGGGTGCCGTAGTGCGGGCTACCCAAGCCGCCGCCGGTGTGGGGCGCGTGGGCCTCGACCCAGGCATCCCCGCTGTACCAGTACCGCATCGTGCCGTCCGTCAGGCTGTAATCGGTTTCACCGATGAGCCAGCCGTCAGCCGACCCATCCTTGTCGAAGTCGACCTCGAGCTGGATTCCGGGCTTGACTCCCGACTCGTTGCTCAGGTGCATCGCCGGTGTTCCGACATCCTTCAGCGCGATGTCAACGGCATGCTCGAGCGACGCCTTGTCGGTCTGGGCCCAGCCGTTGGTCTTCAGCAGCACGCCGCCGTCGACGAAGGTCACCTCACTGGTGGAGCCGGTCAGGCCGAAGATCCAGCCGTTCGAGTTCTGGTTGGTGACGTTTGGGCCGGTGGTCGGGGCGCATGCCGCGGTGACCGGCTGCGTGAAGGTGTACTCAGTGCCATCCCAGACGAGCGACGGCACGACGGCCGGGTTGCTGCTGTCGGCCTGAACGCCGTAACCGGCGAGCCACACGTCACCGCCGGCTTCGGCGTAGAGCGCATCGAGGATATCACCGAGGGCACCCTCGCCCTGAGCGGCAAAGGAGCCGAACGCGCGCGAGGTGGCCCAGCGGTCGGTGAGGTCGAAGGTGAACGCGTCGGGGCGGGCGGCGAGACTGGTGGAGCGGATTGTGGTGAACCCGCTCAGCGCCGGACCGAAGTGCACGGGAACCTGGAAGGTTGCAGATCCGCTTGAGACGACAACGCTGGCGTCGGAGATCAGCTTCTGCAACTCAGCCTGGGTCACCTTGGTGCTGGCGGGGTCGGTTTTCACCGCGGAGCCCTTGATGACGGTTGAGGAGGTCGGAACACCGAGGTGCAGGCCGTCTGCCTTGACGGTCGACCCGTCAGCCGACTTGCCCTCATGCCAGTCGGCGTACGTGTCATCCGTCTCGCTGGACTTCACGTCAACGTCACGCACGACCACCGGGTTGGTGGGCGCGGCAGCGACATACGGTCTGAACGAGTAGGTGGTGCCGTCGTAGCTGATGCTGGTGACGACGGCTTCCGTCTCCGCCTGCACTCCGAAGCCGAGCAGCCTCATGCTGCCCTGCGCACCGAGCGCGGTCAGAATCTCTGACAGCGGCGTTGCCACGTTCTTTGCGACACCGGGTGTACCCGCGATGTCTCCGCTGGAGATCCAGTTGGCACCCGTTGCGAAGGTGTTAGCACCCGTGACGACGTCTGCTGGCCGCAGCGTCGTGTAACTCTGGGTCGCGCCAGGCCCGAAGAACAGCGGTAACTGGAAGGTGGCGAGACCCGAGGTGGTCACGACTTCGGCAGAGGTGATGAGCCCTTCGAGCTCGGCCCGGTTCACACTCACCGGATCGGTGCCGTTCAAAACCTGCGACTTGACCCCGACGCCGAGGTGCAGTCCGTCATCGGCGACGAAGTAGGCACGCTTGGCATTGTTATACCCCTCGTGCCAGCCGACGTAAGTGCTCTCATTGGAGCGGATGTCGTTTCCGGTCACGATGACCTCGGCACCCGGGTCTCCGGCGGCGAAGGCCGGTGTTGCCACCAGCGCGCCCCCGGTCAAGACCATTGCACTTGCGGCGATGCCGCTGACGATGCGCATGAGGCGCGACGATGTCACAGACAAGATAGAACTCCCGAAAAATAGCTCCGGCGCCGTGTGCACGGGTGAGCACAGCGATAGGCGAGCGAAACTCAGGAAACCCTAACAGAAGCTGAGAATTCTTAAATAGTTTTCCTCAGATGTACGCGCACATCAGAAATACGAAAACGCTGGTCAAGATGAATATTCTTCACCCCTCCAAGTGGGGGGTGAAGATTATTCATTACTCGGCGATTCCGTTCCCGCAGCGCGCTCGAAACCACCGACTGCACGCCCATCGCGGAGGCGCCTCTGAGCGAGTCTCAGCACCCCGCGTGCTTCGGGGTCGGGCATGCCTGACGCGTGCCTACGCGCCTGGCTGCGGAGCCGCGGTTATGTCGGGCGCCTTCAGACGCACCCGGTCGGCCGATTCGTCGTCGGGCTGCTCCTGGCTGTCACGCTCCGCCTGGACCCGTTCCAGGTAGAACGCCACCTCACGCTGTTCGCGCTCGGCATCCCAGCCGAGCACCCCAGCCATGAGCGACGCGGCGACCGGCGCCGCCGCCACTCCGCGGTCCCACGCCTCGATCGAGATGCGGGTGCGCCGAGCGAGTACATCGTCCAGATGCATCGCCCCCTCGTGAGACGCGGCGTAGACCACTTCAGCGCCGATGTAGTCGTCGGCGCACGGCAACGGCTCCGCCAGCGAGGGGTCCTCTCCGATGATGTCGAGCAGTTCGTCCGTGAGCGTTCCGTACCGGTTCAGCAGGTGCTCGATCCGTACCGGGTGCACACCGAACGCCCGGGCAATCTTGCCCCGCTTGTTCCACGCTGCCTGATAGCCCTCGGCGCCGAGCAGCGCGATGTCGGCGGTGGCGGAGGCCGGGATCTTCCCGTCGAGGGCATCGACTGCCGCGTCGATCGCATCCTTGGCCATGATGCGATACGTGGTCCACTTGCCGCCGGCGATCACGACGAGGCCGGGTACCGAGTGCCCCACCAGGTGCTCTCTGGACAGCTTCGACGTTTCATCCGATTCACCCGCCAGCAGCGGCCGGAGCCCGGCATAGACGCCCTCGACGTCTTCGCGGGTGAGTGGCACGTTCAGCACCTTGTTCACGTGCTCCAACAAATAGTCGATGTCGGCTGCGGTGGCGGCCGGGTGCGCCTTGTCGAGGTTCCAATCGGTGTCGGTCGTGCCGATCAGCCAATGCCGGCCCCAGGGGATGACGAACAGCACACTCTTCTCAGTGCGCAGCAAAAGGCCCATCTTCGACTGGAACCTGTCTCTGGGCACCACCAGATGAATGCCCTTCGAGGCCCGCACCTTGAACGTGCCGCGCTCCCCCACCATGCGCTGGGTGTCGTCGGTCCAGACCCCGGTCGCGTTCACGACCTGTTTCGCCCGCACTTCGAACTTCTCGCCCGTGATGAGGTCGTGCGCCTCGACACCGACGACGCGTTGGCCGACCTTGGCGAATCCCTCCACTCGCACTCGGCTGGCCACGTGCGCGCCGTACGACGAAGCGGTGCGCGCCAATGACGACACGTAACGCGCATCATCAACCTGGGCATCCCAGTAGGCGATCCCCCCGACCAGGGCATCCGACGCCAGTGATGGTATCGCCTTCTGGATCTGCCTTTTGGACAGGTGCCTGTGGTGCGGCACGCCCGGCGGCCGCCCGCCCGTGTAGGAGAACACGTCGTAGAGCAGCATTCCGGCACCCACGTACAGTCGTTCGATGAACCGTCGCTTCAGCGGGTAGAGAAAACGAACCGGTTTGACGAGGTGTGGCGCGATCCGCTGCAACAACAGGCCACGTTCGATGAGCGCCTCCCGTACCAGCCGAAAATCGAGCTGCTCAAGATATCGGATGCCGCCGTGCACGAGCTTCGATGAACGGCTCGAGGTTCCCGACCCCCAGTCGCGCGCCTCGAGCAGCCCCACACTCAGCCCACGGGTCACCGCGTCCAGGGCGGCGCCGGTGCCGACGATTCCGCCACCGATCACCAGCACGTCGAACTCGCGTGATTTCAGGGCCTTCAGCGCCTCATCACGTTCGTCCATCCCGAGCTTCGTCGAAAGAGTGACCGATTTGAGTCTGGCCATGTGCGCTGCCCTCCTTCCAACCAGTCGCCGCTCGGCGATGGTGAGCTATTGCGACACGTACGGCGCGACGACCACGTCGACCCGCTGGAACTCCTTCAGATCAGAGTAACCGGTTGTCGCCATCGAACGTCTCAGCGCACCGACCAGGTTCGCGGTGCCGTCGGCGACGGTGGCCGGACCGTACAGAATCTGTTCCAGCGGCGCAATCGTTCCGACACGAACCCGCTTGCCGCGCGGCAATTGGCCGTGGTGCGCCTCTTGCCCCCAATGCCAGCCGCCGCCCGGGGCATCGGAGGCCCGCGCCAGCGACGCTCCCAGCATCACGGCGTCGGCGCCCATGGCGATGGCCTTGACGATGTCGCCGGAAGTGCCGAGGCCGCCGTCGGCGATCACATGCACGTATCGCCCGCCCGACTCGTCGAGGTAGTCCCGTCGTGCCCCTGCGACATCCGCGACGCTGGTCGCCATCGGGGCGTGGATTCCGAGTGCGGCCCTCGTGGTGGCCGCCGCGCCGCCGCCGAAGCCGACGAGCACCCCGGCAGCGCCAGTTCGCATGAGGTGTAGTGCCGGTGTGTACCCGGCCGCACCGCCCACGATCACCGGCACATCAAGTTCGTAGATGAACTTCTTCAGGTTGAGCGGCTCACGCTCCTTGGAGACGTGTTCGGCCGAGACGGTGTTGCCACGGATGACGAACAGATCTACGCCGGCGTCGACGACGGTCTGGTACAGCTCCTGTGTGCGCTGCGGCGACAGCGCACCAGCGACCGTGACACCGCCGGCGCGGATCTCGGCGAGCCTGCTGGTGACCAGCTCGGGTTTGATCGGCTCGGCGTAGATCTGCTGCATCCGGGCCGTGGCGGCGTCGGGAGCAAGCTCGCGAATCTCGGCGAGGAGCGGCTCCGGGTCTTCGTAGCGGGTCCACAGTCCCTCCAGGTCGAGCACGCCGAGCCCGCCGAGCTCCCCCATCTGGATAGCAGTGGCCGGCGAGACCACCGAGTCCATCGGGGCGGCCATAAAGGGGATGTCGAATTGGAAGGCGTCGATGCTCCAGCTGACCGACACGTCCTCGGGGTCACGGGTGCGCCTCGACGGCACGATTGCGACATCGTCGAAGGCATACACTCGGCGCCCACGCTTCGCGCGGCCGATCTCTATCTCCATGCTCACCGTTCAAGACTAGGACATGATGCCGCCTTGCGGTCCGCGCCCGACGGTTGACCGGCGACCCGTGCCACGGTGGGGGTTCTGGGGTTGGCAAAATTTCAGGAGACAAGGGTTGCGGAGGTGTAGAGCGTGTGTAGAGCGTGTCGGCGGTCCTGCCCTCCTGAATTTCTGCAGGGGACAAGTGGGCGACTGACACCGGCCGGGCGATGAGGCAGGCTAGGGGCATGACCCCTGCACCCACCTTTGACTCCCTTGAAACACTTCGCACCCGCACCAGCGCGAAGTGGACGGTGTTCGAGCCCGACGTGCTGCCGCTGCCGGTCGCCGAGATGGACTTCCAGCTCGCCGAACCGATCGCCGAGACCCTGATGGCGGCCATCAGGCGCTCCGACACCGGCTACCAGTTTCCCCACACGGCACTGCCCGAAGCGTTCGCCGCATTCGCCGGCCGCCGATGGAACTGGACAGTCGACCCGGCCCAGGTCTGGACCACCACCGATGTGAGCGTCGCCATCGTCGAGACGTTGCGCCGGGTTGCCCCTGTCGGCAGCGAAGTGGTCGTCAACCCACCGATCTACCCGCCGTTCTTCGACCTGATCCCCGAGGCCGGGCACCGGGTGAAGGAGGTTCCCCTCGCCCTGGACGATGCCGGCGCCTGGATGATCGACCTCGATGGCCTCGAAGCGGCCTTCGCCGGCGGTGCCCGCGCCTTTCTGCTCTGCAACCCGCACAATCCGCTCGGTCTGCCGCATTCGCGCGAAACTCTGGCCGCAGTGGCCGAACTGGCGCAACGCTATGACGTGGCGGTCGTCAGCGACGAGATCCATGGGCCACTCACCTACTCGGATGCCACGTTCACCCCGTTTCTCGACGTCTCCGATGCCGCGCGCCGCCAAGGCGTCTGTGTTACCGCCGCCAGCAAGGGGTGGAACATCGCGGGCCTCAAGTGCGCTCTGATGGTCACCGCACACCCGAACAAGGCGACGATTGTGGGCAGTATGCCCGACGAGGTGAACTGGCGCACCAGCATTTTCGGCTACCTCGCCTCGGTGGCGGCATTCAGCCAGGCCGAGGAGTGGCTCGACAGCGCCCTGGTGCAGTTGCGGTCCAATCGCAGCCTGCTCGGCAACCTTCTGGCCGAACACCTGCCGGGCGTGCGCTACACCGAACCGCGGGCGAGCTACCTCGCCTGGCTTGACCTGCGCGCGCTCGGCTGGGGCGACGACCCATCGGCGCACGCCCTCGAGTCGGCCCGGGTGGCGCTGAATCCGGGGCCGACATTCGGAGCCGAGGGCAACGGATTCGTGCGACTCAACTTCGCCTGCTCCCCCGAGATTCTGGCCGAGGCAGTCACCCGCCTCGCCGGCTGACACCCCGGGCAGGGCCGGGCCCAGAGGACTACTTGCGGTAGTTGGGCGCCTCCGCGATCATGTGAACGTCGTGCGGGTGCGACTCCTTCAAACCGGCCGCGGTGATGCGCACGAATTTTCCACGCTGTTTCAACTCGGTGATCGTGCGTGCGCCGACGTAGAACATCGACTGCCGCAGCCCGCCGATCAGCTGGAACGCCACCGCCGACAACGGCCCGCGGTACGGCACCTGTCCCTCGATTCCCTCCGGGATGAGTTTCTCGTCGCTCGGAACATCCGCCTGAAAATAACGGTCTTTCGAATACGACGTCTGCTCGCCGCGCGTCTGCAGCGCACCCAATGAACCCATGCCGCGATAGTTCTTGAACTGCTTGCCGTTGACGAACACCAGGTCGCCCGGGCTCTCATCACAGCCGGCCAGCAGCGACCCGACCATGACCGTGTCTGCCCCGGCCACCAAGGCCTTGGCAATATCACCGGAATACTGCAACCCGCCGTCGGCGATCACCGGCACACCGCTGCCCTTCGCCGCCTGCGCCGCCTCATACACCGCGGTCACCTGCGGCACGCCCACCCCGGCCACAATGCGAGTCGTGCAGATCGAGCCCGGCCCGACTCCCACCTTCACCGCGTCGACGCCGGCCTCGATCAACGCCAGTGCGCCGCCGCGTGTGGCCACATTGCCGCCGATCACGTCGATGTGGTTGAACGCCGGGTCGGCCTTCAGCCTTCGGATGATCCCGAGCACCCCTTCGCTGTCGCCATTCGCCGTGTCCACGACCAGCACATCGACGCCCGCGTCGACCAGCGTGGTGGCACGCCGCCAGGCGTCTCCGAAGAAGCCGATGGCGGCGCCCACCCGCAACCGCCCGTCCTCATCCTTGGTCGCGAGCGGATACTGCTCCGACTTGTCGTAGTCCTTCACCGTGATCAGCCCGCGCAGTTTGCCCGCCTCATCGACCAGCGGCAGCTTCTCGATCTTGTGCTTCGCAAAAATGGCCACCGCGCCGTCCTGGTCAATACCGACCGGAGCGGTGATCAGGGGGGTTCTGGTCATCACTTCTCGAACCAGCGTCGTCGCCTTTGCCGTGTGCGACACGAACCGCATGTCGCGGTTGGTGATGATCCCGACCAGCAGCCCATCACCGTCGACGACGGGGAGCCCGCTGATCCTGAAATGCCCGCAGATCGCGTCGACCTCGGCGACCGTGGCATCCGGCGTCGTTGTCACCGGGTTCGTGATCATGCCCGACTCGCTGCGTTTGACCTTGTCGGCGTGCTCCGCCTGATCGGCGATGGACAGGTTGCGGTGCAGGATGCCGATACCGCCCTGGCGCGCCATGGCGATTGCCATTCGGGCCTCGGTGACCGTGTCCATTGCCGCGGACAGCAGCGGGGTCGCCACGGTGAGCCGCCGGGTCAACCGTGAAGAGGTGTCAGCCTCGCTGGGGATGACGTCGGTGTGCCCCGGAAGCAGCAATACATCGTCATACGTCAAGCCGACAAAGCCGAACGGATCTGACTGGTCCATCAACACCCCTTTATTCACACCGATTCCCGCGCAGACATTTGCCTCAGCGGGTGAAAGTCAACCGTCTCATATTAATCGATTCCCGGGCCGTGTGCCGAGTGAAGATTGGGGCCCGGATGTTTCACTCGGGTAACGACGTACCGATGAGTTCGCAACCGAGACTGAATATGAGTCATAATCGTCAGGTATCGCCGACGAGGCAGTCGGTGACAAACCTGATGCCCAGCGCCGAAAACGTCGCGAGGTGTTCCGATGGAGGTTTAGTGGCTTACCACCGCAGGGCGTTACGCCTACGCAAAAATATCTTTGTTGCATTGTTCGGACTCATTTTCGCGGCGTTCATGCTCTCATCGTTGGCAGTGGCTCCGGCCGCTCACGCCGACGAGGTCGGCACAGACGAATACGACTATGCGATCTCGGGCTTTGTGAAGTTCCAGGACGAACCGCTCGACGGAGTCCTGATCAAGGTCGAAGGAAACGGCTACAACGCCGAGGTCAAGACCGGTGCCGACGGCAAATGGAAGATCGGAGTCCCCGAGGCCGGCACCTATACGGTGACCCTCGTGCAGGACACCCTCCCCGAGGGCGTGATCGTCGCCGAGGAGGGCAAGGATGTCGCCGAGGTGACCTTCGGCCAGTCGAAGACGAAGGCGATGAACTTCTTCCTCGGGCAGGGCGAACGGGTCACCGTGAGCTTCTTCGACCAGTTCCTCGACCGCGCGTTCAACGGTCTGAGTTTCGGTCTGCTGCTGGCGTTGGCCTCCATCGGTCTGTCGCTGGTGTTCGGTACCACCGGGCTGGTCAACTTCGCGCACGCTGAGATGCTCACTTTCGGTGCGTTCATGACCTTCACCTTCGGCCCTGTTCTGGGGTTCCCGATCTGGCTGGCCATACCCATCGCTGTGCTGCTGACCGGGTTGTTCGGGTTCCTCAACGACTATGCGTTGTGGAGACCATTGCGCAAGCGCCGGGTGGGCATCGTGCAGATGATGATCGTCAGCATCGGCTTGTCGATCACCCTCCGCTACCTCTACCAGTACATCTACGGCGGCCAGACCGAGCAGTTGCCCGGGGCGACCGGTGCCGAAGTGATCACCGTCGGTCCGATTTCGTTCACCATCGTGGATGTCTGGAGCATGAGCATCAGTATCGTGCTGCTCTTCGCTGTGGCGTTCTTCCTCACCAGGACGCGCATCGGCAAGGCCACCCGCGCGGTGTCTGACAACTCGGCCCTCGCCGCCGTCAGCGGCATCAACGTCGAGCGCGTCACCAGCATCGTCTGGATCATCAGCGGTCTTCTGGCCGGTACCGGCGGTATCCTCTGGGCTTACTTCCGTCCGGGCGTGAACTGGGACATGGGCTTCCAGCTGCTGCTTCTCATCTTTGCCGCGGTGATCCTCGGTGGGATCGGGACCGCCTTCGGCGCCCTGGTCGGCTCACTCATCGTCGGCATGTTCGTGGAGCTGTCCACACTATGGCTGCCGTCCGACATGAAGTACGTCGGTGCGCTCGGCATTCTGATCCTCGTCCTATTAGTCAGACCCCAAGGAATTCTGGGTCGTAAAGAGAGAGTCGGTTAGGGGCCATCATGGATTGGGGATCACTTTTCACCAACGCCGCCTACGAAATTATCAGTCCCACGACCGCGGCCTACGCGCTTGCGGCAATGGGTCTGGCAATTCACTTCGGTTACACCGGCCTGCTCAACTTCGGCCAGGCCGGATTCATGGCCGTCGGCGCCTACGGCTTCGCGATTTCGACACTGACCTTCGGGTTCCCGTGGTGGGCAGCGGTGCTCACCGGTATCGCCGCCTCCGTCGTGCTCGCGCTGATCCTGGGTATACCGACCCTGCGGCTGCGGGCCGATTACCTGGCGATCGTCACCATCGCTGCCGCTGAGATCGTGCGCCTGTTGTTCACGACGAACACCTTCGCGGCTGTGACCGGCTCCGCTGCCGGGCTCTCCGGATACAAAACCTCTTGGCAGGCGATGAATCCCATCCCTGCGGGCAACTACAATATCGGCCCGTGGGTACGAGACCACAACGAGGTCTGGTTGCTCATCGTCGGCTGGGGCCTGGTCGGTCTGGCAGCACTGCTGATCTGGCTGCTGATGCGAAGCCCCTGGGGTCGAGTCATCAAGGGCATCCGAGAGGATGAGGACGCGGTGCGGGCGCTCGGCAAGAACGTCTACTCGTACAAGATGCAGTCTCTGGTGCTCGGAGGCGCGATGGGTGCATTCGCCGGAATGGTGTTCGTGTTGCCGAGGTCGGTGCAGCCGGGCAACTTCCAGCCAACGCTGACATTCTTCATCTACGCCATCCTGTTGCTGGGTGGGGCTGCGACGATCTTCGGACCGATCATCGGCTCGATGATCTTCTGGACCCTGCTCTCCATCTTTTCTGGCTTCACTGCCCGGGCAGTAGAAATCGGCTGGCTGCCGTTCATGACCAGCCTGCAGGCGGGCCAGGTGCGGTTCATCCTGGTGGGTATTGCACTGATGGTGATCGTCATCTACAGGCCGCAAGGCATCTTCGGAAGCAAGAAGGAGCTCGCTTTTGTCAAACAGTGATATGCAAACGAAGACCACGGCCAAGCCTGTGAAGGCCACCGACCTTCATGTCGGCGGCCCGGAAGACATGCTTCCCGGCGTGCCCAAGCGTGATCCCATCGTCGTGGCAACCAACATCACCCGAACCTTCGGGGGGTTGAAGGCAGTCGATGTCGAGAGCCTCCAGATTCCACGCAACGCGATCACCGCGCTGATCGGGCCCAACGGGGCGGGCAAGACCACCCTGTTCAACCTGCTCACCGGGTTCGACAAGCCCGACACCGGTGACTGGGCCCTGAACGGCAAGTCGTTGAAGGGTGTGCCCGCGTTCAAGGTGGCCCGAATGGGCCAGGTGCGCACCTTTCAGCTCACCAAGGCACTGGGCATGATGACGGTGATGGACAACATGCTGCTCGGTGCCCAGAATCAGACCGGTGAGGGCTTCTTCCAAGCCATCATCCCGTCGATGTGGCGCAAGCAGGAAGACGACATCACCGAGAGGGCCCTCGACCTTCTGGAGCGATTCAAGCTCGTCAAGCTGAAGGATGACTACGCGGCCAGCCTCTCCGGTGGCCAGCGCAAACTGCTGGAGATGGCGCGTGCGCTGATGTGCCGGCCGGAGCTGGTCATGCTGGATGAGCCCATGGCGGGGGTGAACCCCGCGCTGACACAGTCGCTGCTCAGCCACATCATCGACCTCAAGTCAGAGGGAATGACGGTTCTGTTCGTCGAACACGACATGCAGATGGTCAAGCACATTGCCGACTGGGTGGTGGTCATGGCGGAAGGCCGCGTGGTGGCAGAAGGTGACCCGAAGACGGTCATGCGCGACCAGGCCGTGATCGACGCCTACCTCGGCAGCAACCACGGCAAAGACCTCGGGACCGACACCGACACCGTCAACACCATGAAGGAGCTGCTCGATGACCAACGTTAAACCGGAGGCGGCCACTGAAGTATCCGCCGCAGAGCCAGGCTCCCCCGTGGCAGAGACCCGCGAATTGGTGGTCGAGGCGAAGAACGTCACGGCCGGCTACCTGCCCGGGATCAACATTCTGAACGAATGTTCGCTCACCGCCTACAAGGGAGAGCTGATCGGTATCATCGGCCCGAACGGAGCCGGCAAGTCCACTCTGCTCAAGGCGATCTTCGGTCTGGTGCAGGTGCGCGGTGGGGAGATCAACCTCTACGGTGAGGACATCACCAACCTGAAGGCCAACGAGTTGGTCTCTCGCGGTGTCGGTTTCGTGCCGCAGACGGAGAACGTGTTCCCCACGCTGAGCATTCGCGAGAACCTCGAGATGGGCCTGTTCCAGAAGCCCAAAGAGATCGACGAGCGGCTCGCGTTCGTGCTCGGGATCTTTCCCGAGCTGGAGAAGCGCCTGAAACAGCGAGCGGGCTCGCTCTCCGGTGGTGAACGCCAGATGGTGGCAATGTCGCGCGCGCTCATGATGGGCCCACACGTGCTGCTGCTGGATGAGCCCAGCGCCGGCCTCTCCCCCGTGCGCCAGGATGAGGCTTTCCTCCGTGTCAAGGAGATCAACCGTGCTGGTGTCACCACCATCATGGTTGAGCAGAACGCCCAGCGCTGCCTTGAGATCGCCGACCGCGGCTACGTGCTCGACCAGGGCACCGACGCCTACACGGGAACCGGGCGCGAGTTGCTGGGCGACCCCAAGGTCATCTCGCTGTACCTCGGTACCCTCGGGGATGAAGACGACGACTGACCCATTGTGAATCGGGGCCCGGGTGCATCGCACCCGGGTCCCTTTTCGTGGTGCGATGCACCCGGGTCCTTTTTCGTGGTGCGATGCACCCGGGCCCCTTTTCGTGGTGCCCCTTCCGCACTCGCGGGTCGGGGCGGGTTGTATGGCTTCGCCCCTGTCCCACAATCCGGTCCCACAATCCGGTCGCACGCAGTACTTCAGGAGGAGAGCACTTCAGGAGGAGAGCGCTGTCGCCGCGCCCAGCGCGCCCACACTGTTCTCCTCCTGCGTTTCGCGCACTGACGGTCCCAAAAATTCAGGCGGTGAGCCGCGCCGATGCACCTAAATCCATCCGCGATTCCCAGCTCCTGAATTTTCACGAAGGTGCCTGGCCGCCTTCGGCCGAGCGAGGGGGCGTGGCCCCGCCGTCGAGGGGGCGTGGCCCCGCCGTCGAGGAGCCTGCACGACGCCGCCGTGAGGCCCGGGCGGACGTGCACAGCGCACACAAAAGGCCCCCGGCAGAACCGGGGGCCTCGTGCTCGAGCGGATCAGGTATTAGTTGATGCGCTTGATGGTGTTGTCCTTCTGGTACTGGAAGATACCGATGGCAGCCTCAGTCGGGTCACCCTTCTCGTTGAAGGTGATCGGGCCGGAGGGGCCGTCGTAGTCGACTACTTTGCCGTCCAGAATGATCTTGGCGGCGTCAGCGAAGGTGGTCGCCTTCGTGCCGTCACCTGATCCACCGGAGACCTCGACCATCTTGCCAGCCATGGCCTTTCCGGACGTGTCCTGGGCTGCCAGTGCAGCCAGGGCGAGGAGTACCACAGCGTCATAGGACTCGGCCGCGTAGTTGAAGTTCTTCAACGTCGGGTCGATTGCCATCAGCTTGTCGTGGAAGTCAGCCGACAGCGCCGGGCCGGGCTGGGTGCCCTTGGAGCCCTCGAGCGTGCCCGGCTCGAAGTCCGCGCTGAAGTCAGCGAGGTTTCCGTCAACCAGGTACATGCTGTCGTGCGGTGCACCGGCAGCAACCAGCGCCGGGATGATGACCTTGGCCTGCTCGAACGTGATCACTGCGATCGCGTCGGGCTTGGCTGCCATGACCGTCGAGATCTGCGCATCGAAGGTGGTGTCACCCTCGTTGAACAGTGCCTCGGAAACGACCTTGCCGCCAGCGGCCTCGTAGTTCTCCTTCAGCGACGCCGCCAGACCAGTGCCGTACGGGTCGTTCAGCACGATCATGCCGAGCGCGCTCTTGCCGTCTTCAGCGATCTGGTTGGCAAGCACCTCACCCTGCAGCAGGTCGGACGGTGCGGTACGGAAGTACAGCCCGCCATCCTCGTAGTCGGTGAACTTCGGCGACGTGTTCGCCGGGGAGATCTGCAGG
>CAJDUP010000093.1_pt1 | contig 26071 bp, 22 predicted proteins | sample 7391181 | NCBI WGS metagenome assembly CAJDUP01 (sample SAMEA7055690, study PRJEB34461) | soil metagenome | biome: terrestrial ecosystem; feature: Peninsula; material: soil | place: Antarctica | collected 2016
GGGCGTCGATCTGACCTCTCGTGCCCACAGTGCGCTCTCTCTCGCACTCGTGGAGGCAACCTGGCTCAAGACGCAAGTACACGCTGTTCATGCGTGGGGGGTGCCGGAAATGCTCGAACGCGATGTGCTGGTCGGAGCGGAGCCAGAACCCACGTTTCCGAAGTCATCGCTCGATTTCCTGCACGAGGCCATCCGAGAAGTCGCTGATGGGGGCGATGAGTCGATAGTTCTCGAGGTGGTGCGTCAGAATCCGTCCCTCGCGCTGATCGAACGCGCGAGAACCGCACAACTCCTCGTGGTCAGCACCCGCGGACGAGGCAAGGTCGCGTCGACTGTTCTCGGCTCCGTCTGCCATGACGTGCTGCAGAACATCGCTTCTCCGGTCATGGTGGTGGGCACCCGCTACGATCCCACTGCGTCGCACGTGACGTGATGTCGAACCTGTCTACTGGTTGCCCTCCAGCACGGGACCGGTAGGGACAATTCTGCCCCGATCCGGGCCGCTCACCGGCACGGCGACGCGGCGTGTGACCACAGCCCCTGTCTGCACACTGCGCGCACGCCTATTCTGCAGTTATGGTTCGCGGCGAGGATTGACTGCAAATCGAGCGATTTCACGTCGAGCCAGGCCGTCTCCGGGCAGTTCCGATCGGTCACTCAGCCCGTTGAAACGGAACCTCATCCCATGGACCAGAGAACCAGCAGGCCAGCATCGTGGCAACTTCGACCGATACACGAACTCACCGACCAGACGGGTGCGGAGCTCGACGCCTGGTGGAGGGCAGCCAACTACCTCTCGTTGGGGCAGATCTACCTCATGGACAACCCGCTGCTCCGCCGTCGGCTGTCACGTGAAGACATCAAACCACGACTGCTCGGGCACTGGGGCACCACACCCGGCCTGAACTTCATCTACGCGCATTTGAACCGGGCGATCCGGGAACGCAGCCTCAACACGATCTATGTGACCGGTCCCGGCCACGGTGGTCCCGGGATGGTCGCGAACGCGTATCTGGACGGTACCTATAGCGAGGTCTACAACGACATCGACCGCTCCGAAGCCGGGCTCCGCCGTCTTTTTCGGCAGTTCTCCTTTCCCGGCGGCATTCCTTCGCACGTCGCCCCGCAGACTCCGGGCTCGATCCACGAGGGCGGCGAGCTCGGATACTCGCTCTCCCACGCCTACGGCGCCGCGTTCGACAACCCAGACCTGCTCGTCGCCTGCGTCGTCGGCGACGGTGAAGCCGAGACCGGCCCGTCCGCGACCGCCTGGCATTCCAACAAGTTTCTGAACCCGCTTCAGGACGGGGTGGTATTGCCGATTCTGCATCTCAACGGGTACAAGATCGCAAACCCGACCGTGCTGGCGCGCATCCCCGAAGAAGAACTACTGCAACTGATGCGGGGCTACGGTCACACCCCCTTCCTGGTTTCGGGCGGTTTCGACGACGAGGATCCCATCGAGGTGCACAAACGCTTCGCTGAAACCCTCGACCGGGCACTGAACCAGATCGCGCAGATCAAAGCGGATGCCGCGTGCGGCATTTCGACTGAGCGACCAGCGTGGCCGATGATCATCTTTCGCTCCCCGAAAGGGTGGACCTGCCCGAAAGAGATCGACGGGCATCCGGCGGAGAACAACTGGCGCGCCCACCAGGTGCCGCTCACCAACGCTCGCGACACCGTCGCGCACATCGAACTGCTCGAGACGTGGTTGCGCACATATCGGCCCGAGGAGCTCTTCGACGATGCCGGCGCGCCCGTCCCCCTCGCGACTGCACTTGCACCAGAGGGTGAGAGGCGCATGAGCGCGAACCCCGTGGCCAACGGCGGGCTTCTGCGCCAGGAACTCCATCTGCCGAATTTTCGCGAGTACGCGGTCGATGTTCCGAGACCTGGCGGCTCGATCGACCAGGCGACAGAGGTCTTGGGACGCTGGTTGCGCGATGTGATCCGGCACAACCCTCACAACTTTCGCATCTTCGGCCCGGACGAAACCGCGTCCAATCGGCTCCAAGACGTCTTCGAAGCCACAAACAAGCAGTGGAATGCGGAAACCTGGCCGATCGACGAACTCGACAACCACCTCGCGCCGACCGGGCGAGTGATGGAGATGCTCAGCGAACATCAGTGCGAGGGCTGGTTGGAGGGTTACCTCCTGACTGGGCGCCATGGGCTGTTCAACTCATACGAGGCATTCGTGCACATCGTCGACTCGATGTTCAACCAGCACGCGAAGTGGTTGGAGACGGCGCAATCGATCCCGTGGCGCCGACCGGTGTCGTCGTTGAATTACCTGCTCAGCTCACACGTCTGGCGGCAGGATCACAACGGCAATTCGCACCAGGATCCTGGCTTCATCGATCACGTCGTCAACAAGAAGGCGGACGTCGTGCGTGTCTACCTGCCATTCGACGCGAACACCCTGCTCTCCACCTATGACCACTGCCTGCGTTCCGTCAACTACGTGAACGTGGTGGTCGCCGGAAAGCAGCCGGAATACAACTGGCTGAACATGGACGAAGCAGTCGCGCACTGCACTCGGGGCTTGGGCATACTGCAGTGGGCCGGCACCGAGTCGCCCGGCGTGGAACCAGATGTGGTGTTGGCTGCGGCCGGGGACGTGCCAACGCTGGAGGTGCTCGCTGCAGCCTCCATTCTGCGCCAGCAGGTGCCCACACTGAAAGTGCGGGTCGTCAATGTGGTCGACCTGATGCGGTTGCAGAGCGAGAGTGAGCATCCGCACGGGTTGTCAGACGGTGAGTACGACGGGATCTTCACCGCCGACAAACCGGTGATCTTCGCCTACCACGGCTATCCGTGGCTGATCCACCGGCTCACCTACCGTCGGCACGGTCACGACAACCTGCACGTACGTGGCTACAAAGAGGAGGGGACCACCACGACCCCCTTCGACATGGTCATGCTCAACGATATCGACCGGTACCACCTGGTCATCGACGTTCTCGACCGGGTTCCCGGGCTCGCCGCCCGCTATGCCGGATTGCGGCAGGAGATGCAGGACGCCCGGTTGACGGCACGCGCCTACACGCGCGCTCACGGCGAAGACATCCCCGAAGTCACCGAATGGCGATGGGGCCGGTCAACCCCAACCACCGAAAAGGCAGCAGCCACCGGATTCGACGACACCGGGAACGACAACTGACCATGGCCGAAACCGCGCGTATCTCCTGGGGTCCGGCGAGGATTCCGCGGGGCGAATTCATAGTCCGCACACTGCTTGGCCGATCGGTGGAGGGTTAGCCTGAGAATGCGGGCAACCTTGGCATCCCACGGGTCTTCTCACCCTGTTCATACTCCTCCGTACCCGTGCCACTCTCAAATTAACGTCGGGGCTCGGTCGCCGACGAGGAGGAAGACAGATCATGAAGGCACTCGTCTATTCAGGGCCCAACCAGAAGAGTTGGACGGATGTACCGAATCCGGTCATCCAGTATCCGACAGATGTGATCGTCAAGATGGTGGCCACGACGATCTGTGGTACCGACTTGCATATTTTGAAAGGAGACGTGCCCGAGGTAGAGCAGGGCCGGATCCTTGGCCACGAAGGTGTCGGGGTGATCACCGAGATCGGTTCGGGCGTCGATCAGCTTGCTGTCGGCGATCGGGTCATTCTGGCCTGCGTGAGCTCGTGCGGGCGGTGCGCGAACTGCCGGACCGGCCTGTACAGCCACTGCTTGGATCCGGAAGGAACTCCGGGAATCGGCTGGATCTTCGGTTATATGATCGACGGCACCCAGGCCGAGTACGTACGCGTGCCATTCGCCGAGAACTCTGCCTACAAGGTTCCCGAAGGCGTGAGCGATGCGGAGGCAGTGCTCCTTTCGGATATTCTGCCCACCGGGTTCGAGATCGGCGTGCAGTACGGCCAGGTGAAGCCGGGCGATGTGGTGGCCGTGATCGGCGCCGGTCCGGTCGGGCTGGCTGCCGTGATGACCGCCCGCCTGTATGGGCCGTCAAAGATCATCGCGGTCGACCTCGACGGGGCTCGGCTGGAACGTGCGGCCGGGTTCGGCGCCACAGACACTGTGAACTCGGGTGACTCCGATTGGAAGGAACAACTGCTTGCCCTGACTGACGGGGATGGCGTAGATGTCGCGATCGAAGCCGTCGGCATCCCGCAGACGTTCACCATGGCCACCCAGATCGCTCGGCCCGGCGGGCACGTCGCGAACGTCGGGGTGCACGGCAAACCGGTCGAACTCCCCCTCAACGAGCTGTGGATCCGCAACCTCACCATCACGACCGGATTGGTGAACACGAACACGCTGGGCATGCTGCTCAAACTGGTCACCGAACACGCGCTGCCCGCCGACAGGTTCGTCACTCACGAATTCACCTTCGACCAGGTTCAGGAGGCGTACGACGTGTTCGGAAACGCGGCCGAACATGATGCCCTGAAGGTGCTCATTCACGATGGCCCGCGCATCCTGCCGCGGGCGCACAGCACCAAAGCGGGGTGACTCGGCCATGCAGCTCACCATCCTCTCCCCCAGCGGAAGATGACTATGTCAATCACTGATGGTGGCGTGAACGTGGTCTCGGTCGGGCTCAGGGAGGGCGTCATTGCGTGCCTCTTCGATCTGGACGGGGTAGTGACGCAGACTGCCGCCGTGCATGCTGCCGCGTGGAAGGACACGTTCGACGCGTTCCTGTTGGAGCGTTCGCGTCGCACCAACACACCGTTCGTTCCGTTCGACATGCACGCCGACTACGACCGGTACGTCGACGGAGAGTTGCGGGAGGACGGCATCCGCTCGTTCCTGGCCTCGCGCGCGATTACCCTTCCTGAGGGTGATATGGGTGACGCGGCGAGCGCCGAGACGGTGAGCGGGTTGGGAAAGCGAAAGAACGAACTCTTTTTGTGGCGCCTGCGTGAGCATGGAGTACAGGTCTACCCGGGGTCGGTGGAGTACCTGCACGCTATCGGGCGGATGGGGCTTCAGAGCGCGGTGGTCTCGTCGAGCACGAATTGCCGCATGGTCCTGGAGGCTGCCGGCATCGAGGACCTGTTCCAGGTTCGGGTGGATGGAGCGACCGCGAGACACGAACATCTGGCGGGAAAACCCGCTCCAGACGCCTACCTGTTCGCAGCTCGTGCACTCGGAGTGGCGCCAGCACGGTGCGCCGTCTTCGAAGACGCGATCGCCGGGGTGGAGGCTGGCCGTTCCGGTGGTTTCGGCCAAGTGGTCGGGGTGGACCGGGCGGGACGATCAGATGAATTAGGGGCACACGGTGCGACGATCGTGGTCTCTGATCTGGCCGCCTTGTTGGTGCACCAGTGATAACGCACCCAGATTTCGTGGCTGAACCGTGGCGTCTGCGCGCCGGTGGGTTGGATCTGAGCGTGTTGGCTCAAGTGGAGTCCATATTTGCGCTCTCGAACGGGTATCTCGGCTGGCGCGGCAATCTTGACGAGGGAGAGCCACATGGGCTCCCGGGCTCCTATCTGAATGGTGTGTTCGAACTGCGCTCGCTTCCCTACGCCGAGGCCGGATTCGGGTATCCCGAGTCTGGTCAGACCATGATCAATGTGACCAACGGCAAGGTGATCCGCTTACTGGTCGATGATGAACCATTTGATATCCGCACCGGCGTGCTGCGCTCCCACGAGCTCTGCCTGGATTTCCGCACCGGACTTCTGCGTCGGCAGGTGGAGTGGATCTCACCTGCTGGCCGCGCGATCCGAATGACCTCGTCGCGGATCGTCTCCTTCTCCCAGCGCTCGATTGCAGCGGTGGATTATGGGGTCGAGGTTCTTGACGGGCCGGCGCGGGTGGTGCTGCAGTCGGAGTTGATCGCGAACGAACCGCTTCCGCCCCAGGCGGCGGACCCTCGTGCAGCGCGTGAGCTGGCGGATGTCCTCGAGGGTGCTGAACACCGTTCTGACGGGCGCCGGGTTGCCCTGGCGCACGTCACACGGCAAAGCAGGTTGACGATCGCGAGCTCGATGGACCATGTTGTGGATGGGCCCGCGGGCACCAAGGTCAGTTCAGACAGTTCGCCAGACCTGGGCCGCGTGAGCGTGTCGGCCGACCTGGCCCCCGGACAACGACTCCGTCTCGTGAAGATGGTCGCGTTTGCGTGGTCTGGTTCCCGCTCGCTGCCGGCCCTTCGTGACCAGGCCGACGCCGCCCTCACCGGGGCGACGAGCGCTGGCTGGGATGACCTTGTCGCCGAACAGCGCAGCTATCTCGATGATTACTGGGAACATTGCGACATTCGGATCGAGGGTGACGTGCGCCTTCAACAGGCGGCGCGGTTCGCGCTCTTCCACACTCTGCAGGCGGGAGCGCGGGCCGAGGGCGTGGCCATTCCCGCAAAGGGGTTGACCGGGCCCGGCTATGACGGCCACGCATTCTGGGACATGGAGAGCTATGTGCTTGCGGCGTTGACCTATCTCGTTCCTGAGGCAGCGGCCAATGGGTTGCGGTGGCGGCAGGACACCCTGCCTGCGGCGATCACCCGCGCGTCACAGTTGGGCCTTGCTGGCGCGGCCTTCCCCTGGCGCACCATTCACGGCGAGGAGTGCTCGGGGTACTGGCCTGCGGGAGTCGCCGCTTTCCACATCAACGCGGACATCGCCGACGCTGTTCTTCGCTACGTGAATGCAACCGGCAACCGTGAGTTCGAACAGTCAGTGGGTGTCGACCTGCTGGTCCACACCGCACGCTTGTGGACGTCGCTCGGGTATTTCGACGCGGATGGGCGATTTCGCATCGACGGGGTCACCGGTCCGGACGAGTACAGCGCCGTCGCCGACAACAATGTCTACACCAATCTGATGGCGCAACGGAACCTGGTTGCAGCCGCTGACACCATCGCACGGCATCCGGAGCGTGTCGCCGACCTTCAGGTCGGTGACGACGAGGCGGCCACCTGGCGTCGCGCGGCAGCTGGGATGTTCATCCCATTCGACCACACGCTCGGGGTGCATCCGCAGTCTGAGGGGTTCACTCATCATGAGAAATGGGACTTCGAGAAGACCGGCGCCGATCAGTACCCGTTGCTGCTGCATTTTCCCTACTTCGACCTGTACCGCAAACAAGTGGTCAAACAAGCCGACCTCGTGTTGGCGATGCACTTTCGTTCAGACGCGTTCACCGCAGAGCAGAAGGCCCGCAACTTCGCCTATTACGACGCGTTGACCGTGCGCGACTCGTCGCTGTCGTCCAGTGTGCAAGCAATAATTGCTGCCGAGATCGGCCAGTTGGACCTCGCGCATGACTACCTCGCCGAGTCGGCGTTTCTCGACCTGGACGATACAGGACACAACACTCGCGACGGATTGCACATCGCTTCTCTCGCCGGAATATGGAGCGCACTGGTGGCCGGCTACGGTGGCATGCGCCACGACGAGACTGGACTTGCCTTCACCCCGCGACTACCACGCGGCTTCTCACGAATGAGCTTCGGGCTGCGCGTGGCCGGCGGAACACTCCGCGTCAAGCTGACGCGCACGCACGCAACTTATGACCGAACGAGCGGGCCACCCCTGCACCTTCGCCACTATGACACCTCGATGCAGGTGGCTTCGCTCGAACCGCAGACACTGCCGATTCCTCCCGCTGCCGTTGCCGGCAAAACCCCGACTCAGCCGGCCCATCGATCACCCGCGCCTTACTCCGGCGGCACCCCTGATCGTCAGGACCAAAGGTCAAGAAAATGACCCACAACCACAGCACGACCCCCGGCCGCCGGAGTCGCGGAGCGGTGACGCCAAAAACCACAATCGTTGTCCCTGCAACCACCCCTGCTGATGATTACAAAACACTTCCCTTGGCCGAGCTCGAAACGAAGCTGGGCTCATCCCCTGAGGGGATCAGCCAAGCTGACGCCGAGATTTCTCTGGTTCGGTACGGTCCGAACGAAATCGAGGAGAAGAAATCGAATGCGTTCTGGAAGTTTCTGGGCTACTTCTGGGGGCCGATTCCGTGGATGATCGAGGTGGCAGTCATCCTTTCGGCTGTGGTGGGACATTGGCCGGACTTCGTCATCATCCTGGTTCTGCTTCTGGCCAACGCAGTGGTCGGGTTCACCGAGGAACGTCAGGCCGGAAACGCTGTAGCTGCACTGAAAGCGCAGCTCGCGATCACTGCCACGGTCAAACGAGACGGGGCATGGGCCGAGCATCCCGCACGCGAACTGGTGCCTGGCGACGTGATCCGGGTGCGGCTCGGCGACATCATTCCGGCAGACGTGCGCCTGCGTGCCGGTGATCCCGTGGAAGTCGACCAGTCGGCGTTGACCGGTGAATCGTTGCCGGTGAGCCTGAAAACGGGTGATGCCGCGTATTCCGGGTCGATCATACGTCAGGGCGAGAGCGACGGCCTGGTCTATGCAACCGGGTCGGGCACGTATTTCGGAGCGACGGCGCGTCTGGTTCAGGAGGCCCACAGTGTCAGCCATTTTCAGCGCGCGGTACTGAAGATCGGCAACTTCCTCATCGTTCTCGCCCTGGTGATGGTGGCGGCGATCATTGCGGTCGCGACCGTCCGTGCGGATCCGATCCTCACAACGATCCAATTCGCATTGGTGCTCCTGGTGGCAGCGATCCCGGTGGCGATGCCGACGGTTCTGTCGGTGACGATGGCGGTTGGGGCCCGTTTGCTGGCGAAGAAGAAAGCGATCGTGACGAGACTGTCGGCTATCGAGGAACTCGCCGGTGTCGACATCCTCTGCTCAGACAAGACCGGCACTCTCACCCAGAATCAACTCACTCTCGGGGAGCCGTATTCAGTCAGCGGTGTGGACGCCGGCTCCGTAATTCTCTTCGCGGCTCTGGCCTCCCGTGCAGAAGACTCGGACACGATCGACCTCGCCGTGATCAGCGGTGTCACTGCCGACCAGAACCTCGGCGACTACGTGGTCACGCAATTTCGCCCCTTCGACCCCGTTCACAAACGGACCGAAGCGACCGTCACGCCGAAGGACGGTGCGCCGTTCACCGTCACCAAGGGTGCACCGCAAGTGATCCTGGCCATGTGCGCAGACGCCACTTCGGTCACCCCCGCGGTGCAGAAGGCTGTCGCAGAGTTCGCTGCCCGCGGCTTCCGCTCTCTCGGTGTCGCACGGGCCGACAAAGAGGGCGAGTGGAGGTTCCAGGGGGTGCTTCCCCTGTTCGACCCGCCTCGGGATGACGCGAAAGCGACGATCGCCGAAGCAGTCGCGATGGGTGTCGCCGTGAAGATGGTCACCGGCGACCAACTGGCGATCGCGCAGGAGACAGCGAAGAAACTCGGCCTGGGAACCAACGTCCTCGACGCGGCCGGTCTCGGCGACTCCACGCAGCAGGAGACCCCTGCAACGACGGCTTCGATCGAGACAGCAGACGGATTCGCTCAAGTGTTCCCGGAACACAAGTTCCATATCGTCGACGTGTTGCAGAAGAGCGGTCACATCGTCGGGATGACCGGAGACGGAGTGAACGACGCGCCAGCGCTGAAGGAGGCTGACTGCGGTATCGCGGTTTCTGGCGCCACCGACGCCGCACGCGCTGCGGCCGCCATCGTGCTCATGACGCCAGGACTATCGGTGATCATCGACGCGATCAAAGAAAGCCGCAGAATCTTCCAACGCATGAACAGCTACGCCATCTACCGCATCGCTGAAACATTGCGGGTGCTGCTGTTCATGACTGCGGCGATCCTGTTCTTCAACTTCTACCCGTTGACCGCGATCATGATCGTGATCCTTGCGCTGATGAACGATGGCGCGATCCTGTCAATCGCGTACGACAACGTGCGCTACAAGAAGAAGCCCGAAAAATGGAACATGCGCCTGGTGTTGAGCATCTCCACCGTGCTCGGGATCATGGGCCCGATCGCAGCGTTCGGCTTGTTCTATCTCGGCGAGGAGGTCTTTCACCTGTCGCGCCCGGAGTTGCAGACGATGATGTACCTGATGCTCTCCGTGGCCGGGCATCTCACTATTTTTCTGACCCGCACCCGTGGGCCGTTCTGGTCTCAACGGCCCGCCCGCATCCTGGTGATTGCCGTCTTCGGAACCCAATTGATCGCCACCTGCTTCGCTCTCTTCGGGATCCTCATGACTCCCCTGCCTCTGGGATGGGTCGCCTTCGTTTGGGGATACGCAGTGGTCTGGGCGCTGATCAACGACCGCATCAAGCTGCTCGCCTATCGCATCTTCGACCCACCCCAAAAACACCAGGCAGCCTCCACGCCCCCGCCGAACAGTGCTGCACGCGTCACCCACCAACCTCCCGGACATCAGTGACTACTGCACAACAGTGACTACCGCACAAAGTGACGGGCGCGCGTTTCAGCTGCATCGTTGCGGCCGATCCTGCACCCCCCGATGTCGGACGCCACAGCTATCGTGAAAAGTACGTTCCAGAGTTGCGGCCGACAGTACCTGGCTGGCCGCACGGCAACCCGATCCATCAACCGGGTGCCCCTGGGGTGACTTTGCCGTGGGTCTCCTGGCCCGCGTGGAGGCGCTCCAACCCGAATGCGTACTCGACGTGCGGATCACAGACCGTCATCAGGAAGTGGCCTGGGTGACGATCTACCGGTCACCGGATGACGTCATCACAGCGAGCGGCCCGAACGGGCCCTACCTGACCCGCGGTCAGACGACATGGACCTGGCATCCGGCAGCTTCTGAGCCACCCGAGTTCCGGAACGAGCGTGAAATCGAGCGAGCCGAGATCATCGCGAGTTCGGTGCTCGCCTTTCTCTTGAAACTCGACGCAGTTCCGGATGCCGAAAATTTCGGGATGGAGGGAGCGGTGCAGTTTCACACGTGGTCACCGCGTTCCGGCCCCGCCCCGAGCGACTACAGCTGGGACAATTACGCCGAGCACCGCACAGGGCTGCAGGTCAGCAATTTTCTCCACTATCTGCACGTCATTCCCGTGAGTAAGGGCTTTACGAAGGAGCACGTCGACAAACACTTCCCCGGCTGGAGATGGGAGGATCTGGTCGAGGTGATGAAGGCCGCAGACGTGTTCATCGGACGAGGTGGCTCACCGGCGACGTGCCGGCCCACGGTCAAGGCGATCCACTTCACCGATCGCAGCCACTGGGCCGTGGAGTGGCTCGACGGTACCGTCACGACGTCCGTGTAAGGGACGACGTCAACGCAATCTCCTGGGGCACTCGCCGAATCAGAGCGGATTCGCCAACTCACGAAACTGGAGCTGGCGGCCGAGTATATTCTCGGCCGCACGGTGGCCGGAGCAGAGCGCTGCCGTCACCGTCGCCGGGTCTTCCGTCCACGTCGCCTCGCCTGCGAAATGCAGTACTCCGTCGACCGGCGTTGCCAGCAGATCATGGTCACCGGGGGTTGATCCGGGCTTCATGTAGGCGTACGAACCACGAGAGTATGGGTCGCTCTGCCAGTCGGTGACCAGCACCTGGTCTGGCTGCTCCACTCGTTCCCCGTAGAGACCACGCAGCGACTGCAGCACCGACTCGACGATCCTGTCGTCGCTCCACGCGCGGGTTTCAATGGCGCTCGGCCCCGCGGCGAAGGTGAGAAGGGTCGGCACCCCATCCAGGTCGGTCAGGTCGTACCAGGAATGCCACCATGCACCGGCCTCGCCCTGCTGACGAATGGCGTAGACGTCTTTGTCCCAGAATCTGGTGGGGAAGCGCAGAAAGACCTTCTCGAAGCTGTTCATCTCGAAACCGGAGATGGCGCTGGTGAGCCATTGGGGCAACGCGGGATCAAAGGCGAGCGTGCCAGATTTCAAGACGCCGATCGGTACGGTGACGACGACGTTCGACGCGGCGAATTCGCCCTGATTGGAGCTGACTGTGGCTCTTCCGGGCGACCATTCGACGCGCGTCACCACGTGCTCGAGTCTGACGTCGATTCCCTCTGCAAGGTTCGCAGAGAGTTGGTCGAAGCCGTCGGGAAAGACCACCTCGTCGCCGTCCACGACGTCGTCGTCGAGGCCGTGCGCATCGAGGTCTCCCGCCCACACCCCGTATTGCTCTTCGGAACGGTGCAACAAGAACTCTCGCACTCGCTCAGCGCGGTCAGGTTCCCACACCAATCTGGCCAGGGTTGCCTCAATCGCCTCCAAATAGGTGCTGCCAACCTCAGATGCATCGATCGAGACCGCCAGATGCAGATCGAAGTTGCGCACGTCGTCGGCGAACTCGCGGATGGCACCATCATTCAGTCGCTTGCCGGCTGGATCGTAATAGGCGATGGGTCTTCCGTCTGGCTGGTAACTGCCGACAGTGAACTCGACCGTTCTCATTCCGAAGTCGTGCACCACGGCGGTCAATGGGTTGTCGTCGATGCCATGAATCCACGAGGCGCCACGGTCGCAGGTGAAGCTGCCGGAGCGTTCAGTCCAGGTGCGGCCTCCGATGCGATCGCGTGCCTCAAGCACGACGACCCGCTGCCCCGACTGCGCGAGCAGCCGCGCAACGGTCAGCCCAGAGACGCCCGCACCGATGACGACGGTGTCGAAGTTCTTCATATCTGAAAGCTCCTCACTGGGCCAGAGTAGCAACCTCCACGCACTGGTTGAAGGAAAGAAGAACGTATTCGAATGTGAAATGAAGGAGGCTCGGCGCACCCACGCAATGTCGCACCACGAGGCCACACCCGAGGACTTCTGGCTTCAGCAGACCGGTCGGTAGACCGCGAAGTGGAGCGGCCACTAATATCATGTTGTCGGGGCTGACGATCAACTCACAGCGGCCCGTTGCCCCGCGCAACGGTGCCATCGGTTGCAGAACGAGGAGGATTTCTTGTCAGATGGCGCGAAAGTGAGCCGTGCCGTCGAAGCCGGCGATCTCATCGACGGGCGGTATCGGATCCAGAGCCTCCTGGGCCGAGGTGGCATGTCGGAGGTTTACTGCGCGACCGATGAGACGCTTCACCGTACCGTCGCCGTCAAACTGTTTCACCGTGATGCGGCCGACCCGGTAGACATGGAGCGGGCCGCGACCGAAGTCAAACTTCTCGCATCGTTGAGCCACCACGCGCTCGTCACGGTTTTCGACGCCCGCGTCGCAACCACCTCTGAGAGCGGCTATGCCTACCTGACCATGGAACTGGTAGACGGCGAAGACCTGCGCACCCGCATCGATCGGGGGCCCGTCGCTCACGATGACGCCGCCGCCATGTTGTGTGATCTCGCCGAAGCCCTGCACGTGGTCCATTCCCATGGAGTCGTGCATCGTGACATCAAGCCGGCCAACGTGCTGCTCAGGGCATCTCCGCTACCTGACCGCGAGTTCAGCGTGAAACTGGCCGATTTCGGCATCGCGCACCTGACAGACTCCATCGGCCTGACCGCCACGGGCGCCGTTATCGGAACCGCCGCCTACCTCAGTCCTGAACAGGCCACGGGCGACGGGTCTGGCCCCGCGTCTGACATTTATTCGCTTGGTCTCGTGATGCTCGAGGCGCTGACCGGAGTTCGCGCGTTCCCGGGCTCGATGGTTGAATCGGTCAGTGCGCGGTTGGTGAGCGACCCACCGATACCGGATTCCCTCGATCAGGATTGGCAGACGTTGCTCAGGTCAATGACCGCCCGCGACCCCGGGCAGCGCCCGGTTGCCCTCGACGTGACGCTCGCCGCCCACTCATTGAACAAACGCTCACCGTCGCACTCATCGGTATCTGGGGCATCGGCGAACCAGGACACGATGCCGCTCGACCATATTGGAGTGCCCACCGTTCCAATGCAGCGAAGCGACCTCGCCACGGCGGACGCATGGGTGCCAGGTTCACCGGAAGGATCGGACAGCCCGACCGTCAGACTGGACCTGCAGGAGCCACGAGGGGCCGTGACACCGTCGACATCGACCCTGACACGGGAGACTGTCACGGCCGATGCTGTGACGGCCGACAACAACACGCTGGACCAGAGCGGTTTCGCCTCCGATCGAAGACAAGGCCAGTTCCGTCGATGGCTCGCAATTGTGGCCATAATTCTTGGAGTTCTGGTTCTGGCTACAGTGACGGTAGTGCTGTGGTCAATGTTGTCGCCTGGAACGTCCAGCCCGCCAGCGCTGCCCGTTATTGACGATCCGCTCGGCACGCACCTGCACGAGCTGATGAAAAGCGTGACCCCGTGACGCCCGCGAGACGATATCGGTGCCATCTGGCCGCTGTGGTGCTGGCCAGCAGCATCATTCTGACCGGATGCGTCAGCAGCCCGCCTGATCTCGACGAAGGCACGGCGGCCAAACTCCAGGAATCGGTCGCGCACATCGCCGAGGTGGCAGCGGCCGGAAAATTCGCAGACGCGCTGACTAACCTCGAATCCCTGCAGGCGCAGTTGACCGAGGCCACCGCGCGAGGCGATGTCGGCGGTGACCGGGAGGCCCGCATTCGCGCGGCGATCGAGAATGTGCGCTCTGACCTGAACGCATTGATCGACGCGCAGAAATCAAAGCCCGAGCTTCCACCGGAACCGGAGCCCGAACCCGAGACGACACCGGATCCCACGCCAAAACCTGAGCCTGGCCCGTCCCCCGTCCCGACGCTTACCCCCAACCCTTCACCCGCTCCTGAACCACCGGCTCCCGATCCGGAACCCGAACCAGAGCCGGCTCCATCAATCACGCCAGAACCGAACCCGTCTCCTTCTCCCTGAGCCGGAAAAGAATTATTGCGACAGAGCGGATACGCTGGCGCGAACCGCTACTATTTACCCATGTCAAAGACAGCGTGGTCAGAAAAAGCCAGTGAATTGCTCCGGGTTGGGCCCGATTTCCGGCTCGAAGACGTTGACCCGGCATCCACACCCGGGATTGACTCCGGCAAACGTTCTGGCGTTGCGCTTCGGCTCAAGAACAAGAAGTCCCTGCGCACCCTGCAAGGCAAGCTTTTTGCCGACAGCACCGTCGGCGGAGAACGATCAGTACTGCTCGTCCTGCAAGGAATGGACAGCTCTGGAAAGGGCGGGGTCATCACTCACTCACTTGCTGGGATGAGCGCATCGGGTGTGATGGTGCATGGATTCAAAGCACCCTCCGCCGAGGAGAAGAAGCACGGTTTTCTGTGGCGAGTTCGCAAAAGACTCCCCGAGCCGGGCATGGTGAGTGTCTTCGATCGCTCCCACTACGAGGATGTGCTGGCCGCCCGTGTGCGCAACCTTGCCCCTCCAGAGACAATCGAGCGACGTTACAACCAGATCAACACGTTCGAGCGGAACGCCAGTGAGAGCCAGACCACGATCGTCAAGGTGATGCTTCATGTGAGCGAGAAAGAACAGAAGAGGCGACTCGTCTCCCGCCTCCACCGTCGCTCAAAACTGTGGAAGTACAACCCGAGCGATGTGGACGATCGGGAACTGTGGCGCCAACTTCACGACGCGTACCAAATCGCGATCGAGCGAACCTCAACCGATCACGCGCCGTGGTACGTCGTGCCGGCTGATCACAAGTGGTACGCGCGCCTCGCGGTGCAGCAGATCATTATTGAGAAACTCGAAGAGATGCAACTGAAATGGCCGTCACCCGACTATGACCTTACTACCGAGCGAAAGCGCGTGGCCAGCGCGTGAACACCTCCGATGCAGGCTTTCGAGAAAAGTTCTTGGTCGAAGAGCGGTTCATGTCGCGTGAGGCGAAGAGAAATCTGTACGTCACTGCTGCAGGGCTCATCACGATAGGGCTCGCAGGCTTTTTGTTGACGCTGCGGGGGGTTCTCCTGAACGTGGCCCCGGCAACGATCGACGCGCCGTTGAAAACCTGGCTGTATGACGGCAGGTCAGATTTCCTCACCGGGATCATGATCGGCCTCGCGGTCGGTTTCGGCCCGATCGCGCTGCCCATCATCATCCTCGTCGTCGTCGTCACCTGGGCCATCATCGCAAAACACATCTGGCGGCCGATGCTTCTGGCCGCCGGAACGACCACTGGTGTGGTTCTCGCCCTCACCATCACTCATGCAGTCGGGAGACACCGGCCGCCAACGGAACTGATGCTGTTCGGCGCCGACTCAACTTTCTCGTTTCCGTCGGGGCATGTGCTCGGGGCGTGCAATTTTCTTTTGTTGCTCACCTATCTGGTTTTTTCCCGCCGTCACAATCCGCGCGCAGAAGTGACCGCATTCATTCTGGTAGGCCTTCTCATCGTGGCCGTTGCGCTCAGCAGAATTTACCTCGGCTATCACTGGGCCACCGACGCCGTTGCTTCTATCTCGTTGTCTCTGGTCATCCTCGGGGCAGTGATTGCGGTGGATACTCAGCACACGGTGCGCGTCAGCGCGGCACCATCACCTGGAGGGCGCGCGGCTTCACCCGCGCCTTGATAGCCGTCGCTTCACCGATATTGTCACCATCGAGCTCAATCTCCTCCGCACTGCCCAGCCGCATGGTGATCCGAGCCGCCTTCTCATACTTGAGAGCTCGCACTTCGGGAGTCGTCAGTTTCTCGCCCAGCTTGGTTCGCCTGAGCACGCCGTTCTCCCAGAACACTTTTACCAGTACTTGCAGCCAACCGAACACCCCTTCAGGGCGCATGACAGCGATGTCGAACAGTCCGTCGTCGACGACTGCATCCGGAAGCAGAAGAACGTTCGCTTGAAGGGAGCCGCAATTGCCGATGATGATTGTGTGTGCGCGCACCGATTTTGTCCGTCCGTCATCGAGGCGGTACCGGGTTCGTAACTCACTCTTATCTCGAAGTGCCTTGGCGATGGCACTGACGTAGGCCAGCCAGCCGACTTTGGCCTTGAGCTTGTCATCGGTGTTGGCGAGCATTTTTGCGTCGAGTCCGAGGCCCGCCATGACCACGAAGGCATGTTTGGTGAGCGAACCGTCGCCGTGACGAATGTCGATGAGCCCGACATCCACAGCCCGTTCCACCCCGGTGAACGCGGTCTTCACTGAATGCTCCACGTCGTCGAGCGTGAACTCGAGGTTGCGCGCCAAGAGGTTGCCCGTGCCCGAGGGAATCAGCGCGAGGCGTGCCGAGCTCTCGTGCAGAATCTCAGCCTGACCGACGTCTTCGACGGAGGTGGCGAAATAAAGAGTTTCATTCCAGCCGGCAGCATTTTGCTCGGCGCTCACGGCCGCCTTGATGACGTCGAGGTCGACCTTGATCGGGTTGTAGATGACGGCCGCGGTGTGAGTTTTGGTCTGGGCGTCAGAGCGCGTGGAGGTCATTCTTCCCATTTCTGCTTTCGTTGGTGAACCCGAGCAACTACCTGTCTATTGCAACCAGCGTGCGATTACGGCACCTAATATTGTTTCATGGTATCCCCTCGCGATCCGCAGGCCGTCGCCACCCCGCGTGCTCACCGTGTCGCGAGGCGCTGGCCGTGGGTGAGCGGAATAGCGCTCATAGTCCTGGCTCTCGCGTTAGGAGCTCTGATCACGGCGCGCGATCACGGCATGGCGTTGTCGATCGACACCAGATGGATGGACGAGTTGATGGAGAACCGTGCCCCCGTCTGGCAGTTTCTGTCTCTGGTGATGAACAATCTCGGCGGAGGAGTGATTGCCACTTTCCTAGTGCCGATCGCGCTGATAGGTATCCTGCTTCTGCTGAAGCGCCCGTGGGCCGCTGTGTTCTTCTTCTTGGCGACCGTGCTGACGGGCGGTGCCGTGCAGCTCTTCAAACATCTTTTCGGTCGAGCGCGACCCGAGTCTTTGATGGTGAGCGTAGACTTCGGGTCTTTTCCATCGGGCCACGTCGCCAATGCCGCGGCCATGGCATTGATTCTCTCGATCCTGTTCCCCAAATGGTGGGTCTGGCTCGCGGCCGCGGTCTATACGGCGACCATGATGTTCAGTCGCACGTATTTGGGTGCCCATTGGCTGAGTGACACTATTGGCGGGCTCTTGCTCGGCATTGGCCTCACACTGTTGATCTGGGCACCCCTGGCGTCACGGATCGACGGAGAGCGTCAGCTCCGAAGGCGGCGACACGACTCGCCGCTTGCGTCGAGCAGAGCCGGGGCGGTTTAGCTCGAAGATTGTCACCCTGTCGTGCTGGGTTGCGACCGCGGTTCCGGCGAGAGTCGCCAGATTTGACTCCATTCCCGACGATCAGAAACGTGCACGCTGGGCCCGCACGAAGCAATACACTCCATAGGCGATCAAGCCGGCCCCGACGACGCAGAGGATCACGACTCCGAACGGAAGTTCGGCGAGGGTCTTCAACCCACCGTCGAGACCGGTGGACTTGCTGGGATCTCGAGTGATGGCAGCCACGCCGACCAGGACCCCGACGACGCCTAACGCGACGCCCTTTGCTACGTAACCCGCAATGCCGAGCACCATGACCATCTTTCGAGCCGGCTCAGGCGGAACGACGATGTCCTCCGTGAATTTGGTGGCCACGCCCTTACGAATGAAATAGATTCCGATGGCGAGAATTGCGACCCCGCCGACAAAAAGAAGGATGACGCCTCCCGGGGAAGAGATCAGGGTTCCCGCAGCATCGCTGGCACTGCCCGAGGAGCTTGATGAGCCGCCGTTCGCGAAGGTGAAAGCGGTGAATGCGAGCACAAGGTAGACCGCGCCCTTGCTCACTTCAGCCACACGACGAGCCCACTTCTTCTTGGGGTCACCTCCCAGGATAAGAAATGCGGCGATGATCAGCCAGAGACCGAGTGCGAACATGCCGATCACCACAGCCCAGAGCACAAAGACTCCCCCGGGAGTGGACGCCAACTGCTTGAGCGCCCCCGATTGGTCTGCCGACCCCCCGCCGGCTCCGATCGCAACGCTGATGGCGATCCCCCCAATGAGTATGTGCAAAAGCCCATTAGTGGCAAACCCGAGTCGTGCAAGAACACGCAAGGTGGTGCTGTTCTTGGCGGCACGGGCGACGCTCTTCGCTGAGTTGTCCTTCATGGGCCCAGTGTAGAGGGGCAACGGCCCCGCACGAAAGCGGCGTCATGTCAACCCCTTGGCAACAGGGTGCATGTTCCCGTAAACAAGAACTGTGAACGATTCCAAGTGACTCTGCTTGAGCGCCCGCGAATGACTCTGTCGGCGCCGCGATGCCAGAAGTGCGGACCGAACGCCGACACGATCGCCGCACAACAGGAGGTTGGCCCATGACGCGCTCCGCGAAACGAGCAGCAGGCGATAACTCTGGTTTGCGGGTTTTCACAATCGGTCATTCAACGCGAGAGTTTGACGAAGTTGTTGCGATGCTTCGCGATAACGGTGTGGATGAGCTTGTCGATGTTCGCTCGCTCCCGGGCTCCCGAAAATTTCCGCAGTGGAACCGGGAGACGCTTGAAGTGTCGATGCCGGCTGACATCGGGTATCGGTGGATCAAGGATCTTGGAGGTCGAAGGTACACCCCGGTTGATGTGGTGAGTCCCAACAGCGGATGGCGGGTGAAAGCGTTCCGCGACTACGCAGACTATATGACGACAGACACGTTTCGGTCGGGGCTGCATGAATTGTTGGAAGACGCAGGTTCCCGGGTGCCGGCCATCATGTGCAGTGAAGCCGTGCCCTGGCGGTGTCATCGCCGGTTGATCACGGACGCATTGCTCGTCGCAGGCGTCGATGTGTTCAACATCATGTCTGCGACATCGACGCGCCCGGCGGAGCTGACCGAATTCGCCGAGGTAGACGACGGGCAGATCACGTACCCGAAACCAAAGGACCCGCAGCGTGTCAACTCGACGCACAGTACGACCGCCCGAAACTTCCAATCCAAACAGATAGAAAGGGAATCACATGCGTAAATTTCTCACCTGGCTCGCGATCGGAGTCGTGGCGCTCGTCGCCTACACCTACGGCGCGAAAGCTGGGCGCGCACGCTACCGCGAGATCAAAGCAACACTCGACGCGGTCTGGAACGACCCTCGCGTCAAGAAGGCGCGCAAAAAGGCCGCCAAACAGGCCGACAAAGCCGCCAAGTCAGCCACGAAACAAGCGAAGAGGATCGGACAAAAACTATGACCCCACCAACCGATGACACAGCACAGGACAAAGTCGATGCCGCAGCGGACGTTGCTCATGACGCGGTTTCCAAGTCTGCAGATGCGGTGACCGAGGCGGCCGGACACGTCTCTGACTCGGCAGCAAAGGCCTACGCCTCAGCAAGCAGCGCCGTGGATGACGCGGTCGGCACCGTTCACAAGACCGTCTCGAAAGGCCTGCACCAAGCGACCAGGACCGCCTCGGACATCAGCGACAAAGCGACTGCCACGGTGAAGAAATACCCGACCCGAATGGTGCTGATCGTGGCCGCGGTCGCGGCGATCGTAGGTTTCATTGCCGGAGTCCTGACATCCGACCGCCGCTGAGCTGAAATCCGCTACCCGAGGGCCCGGAGTCTCTCGCGGCCAGGTCTGTGTGGCGCCGGGTAATCGCCGGCCGCGGTCGCCGGCCCGTGTGGGCAACGGGGGCCCCGATGGGCGGTATCGCGCTCCACTGCGGGCAGGCGACTGAACCCTACGTGAGAACACAGTTTCCGGTAACCCGTCGCGCGCGGGTGATCGGCAACTCCCACCACAGGCCCTACTCGGCGGTCGGCCGCTGCCGCTGCCTCTTCGTTGTTGACCGCTGGCTCTTTGCCACGAGGCGTCGCCGATCGGAGGCTCGCGTGGGTTTCGTCGCACGGCGACGAGGCGAACCTGGGGCGAGGCCCGCGCTCACCAGCTTGGCGAGCTTGTCTAGGGCGATCTCACGATTCCGCAGCTGGGAGCGCCGCTCGGAGACGGTGACGGTGACTGACCCGGCGATAAGTCGACGCCCGAGTCGAGTGATCAGCATCCTCTGTTGTTCCACAGAGAGTGCCTCCGAGTCGGCAACGTTCCATGTGAGCTCCACCCGGCTGTCGGAGGTATTGACATGTTGGCCGCCCGGTCCCGACGACCGTGAGAATCGCCAGTTCAGCTCCGATGCCGGGATCGTGAGTGTAGACGACACGTTCAGATCCATTCACCAAGCGTTGCACAATCGGAACCCTGTCGGGATCCGTGTCGCGGTGCGTGCGCCCCGCAAATTACCACGTCCCACCCGTGAACGGCCCCGCACCCGGTCCAGGTGCGGGCGGGCGCGGGATCTGGTGCGGGTGCGGAACCGTCGCCGGGTTCACGATCAGAATCCGCCAACCCGTAGGTCATCGCTTTCGCGTACGCGAGCATTCGCTGCACCCGCGTCGTCACCCGCGCGGTCCCTGGACCGCAGGATGTTGGTACCATTTCGACTAAATGACGAACATTCCCCCGCCTCACAGCCCTGGGGCTGCCGTGCGGCCAAACGACCTCACCGCCACGGCGCGCATTCGTAACGTGGCCCGAGTCGGAGATGAGTAGGACTGTGAAGGGCATCCTGTCGTTGAAAGCGCCTACTGTCACCGTGAGGCTTCCCCCATGCCCTATTTGGTGAAGCCCGAACACCGTGCCGAAGCGGTGACGGCCCCCGTCTCCGTGAACGAGTCACTGCCTCGCACGTGCATCATCGGTGCCGGCGCCTCGGGAATCACCGCCGCAAAGGCGCTCTACCTTGCCGGTGTGCCGTTCGACTGGTTCGAGAGCGGCAGCGCGATCGGCGGCAATTGGCTTTTCGACAACCCAAACGGTCTCTCTGCCTGCTACGAAACTCTGGAGATCAACACCTCATGCCCCCGGATGGCATTCTCCGATTTTCCGATGCCGGCTGACTACCCGCCGTATGCCCGGCATGACCAGGTGCACGACTACTTCGAGAACTACATCGATCACTTCGGATTTCGTCACACGATCACCTTCAATACGACGGTCGAAGAAGTCACGCGCGATGGCGACCACAGCTGGCTGGTGCGCACGAGCGGCCCGGATGGCGAGCGGGTGGGCGAATACCAGGCGGTGCTGGTCGCCAACGGGCACCACTGGGACCAGCGGTGGCCTGAACCGATCTACCCCGGCTCGTTCGATGGCAAACAGATGCACGCCCACGACTACCGGTCCGGCGACCAGCTCGAGGGCCGCGATCTTGTCGTCGTCGGTGCGGGCAACTCCGCCATGGATATCGCCGTCGAGGGCTCCCACCGCGCGAAGAGCGTCACCCTGTCGATTCGCCGCGGCCAATGGGTTCTGAAGAAATTTCTACTCGGACGCCCGAGCGACCAAGTTGTGCTGCCGGGCTGGATGCCCTGGTGGGCGACCGCACTGCGGTTGCGCATCGGTGCGATGGCCTCGGGCAGCCTGCGCAAATACGGGCTGCCGCGACCGACGCACCGACCCGGCCAATCACATCCGGTGCAATCGGACCAGATTCGCGCACGCATCGCCGAAGGCCGAATCGCCGTGCGCCCGGGCATCGAGCGTTTAGACGGCGATGGGGTCGTGTTCGTCGACGGCACCCGCGCGAAGGCCGATCTGATCGTGTGGGCGACCGGATACACGGTGACGTTCCCGTTCCTTGCCCCCTCCCTGATCGCCGCGACCGATAACGAATTGCCGCTCTGGAAGCGCACGGTGCATCCCGACCTGCCCGGCCTGTTCTTCATCGGGCTGGTGCAGCCGGTCGGGGCCGTGATGCCGCTGGCCGAGGCGCAGGGAGCGTGGGTGGCCGAGACCCTGAGCGGCCGCTACGCTCCCCCGCCCTTGAAAGAGATCCGCGAGCAGATGGCCACCGACCATGAACGCAATAAGCGTCAGTTCTACGCGTCGCCGCGACACACCATGGAGGTGGACTTCGACCGTTACCTCTGGGATCTCGCACGCGAACGACGTCGCGGCCAAAAGCGCGCCGGCAGCCAAGTTGCTGCAGCATCGAACCACACGCTCAGCGGGAGCACCCCGTGACTCGGCAGCCAGATCTGACCGGAAAGATCATCGCGGTCACCGGCGGTGCCAACGGAATCGGTCGCGAGATCGCGCGGCTTCTGGCCTCAGCAGGTGCCCAGGTCGCCATCGGGGACCAAGATGGCGAGGCGGCGAGGCAGGCCGCGAAGGAAATCGCCGGCATCCTCCTCGGCGCCGATCTCGACGTGACCGACGCGGTTTCATTCGCGAGCTTCCTGGCGACCATCCAAGCCGAGTGGGGCACCATCGACGTTCTGGTCAACAATGCGGGGGTGATGTGGGCCGGCCCGTTCGACACCGAACCCGACGCCGCGACCGAGCGCCAGATCGCCGTGAACCTTCTCGGCGTCATCTTGGGGGTGAAGCTTGCGGCACCCGCGATGGTGGCCCGCGGCTCGGGGCACATCATCACTGTCGCGTCGGCAGCCTCGATACTGACCACCCCCGGTGAGGCGAGCTATTCCGCGACCAAGCACGGTGTCTTCGGCTATTTGAAGGCGGTGCGCGCGGAACTGTACCGCTCCCCCGTGCGCTTATCCGTCATCATGCCCACCGTGGTCGAGACCGCCATGTCAGTGGGAACTGCGACGGGTGCCGCCACGCTGTTGCAGCCGACGGATGTTGCCGCCGCAGTTCTGCGCACCATCCAACGACCGCGCTTTGAGGTCACTCTCCCCGGCTATGTCGGCCCGCTGGCGGCAGCCGTGAACGTGCTGCCGGGCTGGTTGCGCGACCGGATCTCCCGCAGACTCGTCCCCGATCAGGTGCACCACGTTGATCGCGTCGCACGCACCGAGTATGACGCCCAGTTCGGCAACCGCCCGTAACCTCGCCCGATCACTCGAACTTTTTCGAACCGGCTTGTGTCGGAACTTCGGCGACGATCTCCATCCGTCATGAAATCAAACTAATTGGCCGTGACAACGATGGTCGGGCGCAAGCCCGTCACATTTCCATAGCGGCTTACCGTGCCTGAATACCCTTACGAGTTGGAGCTGTACACCAACAGCAGTCACCCGATGGGAGCGTTGTCTCAGAAAGCAACATCCGAATAGTGACCCTCCCCCGGTCGCGCAATGCCTCCGCGTGCTCATTCTGTTTAGCCTTGGATTCGCCCACTTTTACTTGTTAGGCTACCCAGATTGCCGTTTCCGTCACGGGAACACGACCTGAATTGAGAGTTCCATGCGCGTTTCCCGTTCGCTCGCCGGCGCCACAATAGTTGCCTTGGGCGCTGTGCTTTTCGGGGCGACCCCCGCTTCGGCAGCCACGAATACTGTTTGTGCCGCCGGATGCGACTACTCGACCATCACCGCAGCGGTTTCCGCCGCGGCTGCGGGTGACACGATCTCGATCGAAGCGGGCACGTACCCGGAGAACAGCATCCTGGTCGATAAGCCACTGACCCTCGTCGGCGCGGGTGCCGGCGAGACCATTGTCGACGGTGAGAACCTGACGAACTACGCCCGTGCAGGGGTATTCAACGTGCGAGTGCCTGCGACAGGCACGGGAGCGATCACCATCTCGGGGTTGACCATCACTAATGCCGGGAGGACGGGCACTGGGACAACCAAATTCGGAATCTCGATGTCATCGCCGCAGGCGGCCACGTCGATCAGCGCGGTCACGTTCGACGACATCGAGATAGTCGGTATCGGCAATCGCGACTACGGGATCTATGCCACCGGCGGTCAGGTTTCCGCTGCGAACCCGGTTCCGCGACAGGTACCGCCGCTGACCGTTTCGAACTCCACGATCTCGGGGACGGCGTACAACGGCGTAGGGGCAGACACCTGGAACGGTGACCTCTTGATCGCGAACAACGAGCTCTCCGAGTCCACAACCAACACTTCGGCAGTTTTGATCATGAACGAATACACTGCGGGCCGGATGACCGGGGCCAACGTGATTCGCGACAACACGAGCACCGGCCGCCTCGTTTCCCTGCGCAACGATGTCGGCCCGTCCTACGGTGGCTACGACTCGTTCACAGCGACCAACAATACGATCACCGGATTGACAGTATTTGACTTCGGAATCCAGGTGGCGACAAACGCAACCAGCGACGCTGCATTCTCGCGCATCGGCACCGCTACGATCACGGGCAACACGATCACAGGTGACGGATTCGCGACTGGAACCAGAGGCGTGCTGATCCGTGGCCTCGTCGAGAACTCGTATGTGAATGAGAACAATATAACGGGTGTCGGCGTCGGTATCCTCGCTTTCCGCGACCGCGGGCAAGGTGCAGAAAAGGTTGAAGCCAATCGCAATAGGCTCTTTGCCAACGAACTCGGCATTGAGAACAGAGACACCGCTGCCACCGTCGACGCCAACGACAACTGGTGGGGTTGTACTGAAGGTCCGTCCCCGGTCGCGCTTCCCAGTGACTTGCCGGCCAACGAATACTGTTCCCCGAAGAAGAACACAGGAACCGGAACAGTGACAACTGATCGATGGATCAGCGCGCTGGCTTCCGCCGCGTCGCCGGTGCTCCCGTCGGGTACCTCCACAACCGTGACCGGGCAGTTCGGTGCCCTCAACGACGGCACGACGGTCACATTGCCGGCATTCTTTGAAGGGCTCGACGTGGCCTTCGAGGCGGATAACGGGTCGGTTGCCCCGTCGACAGGAGTTCTCGATCCGGCGCTGGCTTCCGCTACGACGTACACCGCTGCGGCCGTCGGGTCGGATGAGGTTCGGGTCACAATCGACCGCGCGGATTTCCCGGGGGCACCGGCGGGAGGCACGAGACTGCACTACGGTATCCCCGTCGTGCTAGGCGAGCCGATCCCGGTCGCTATAGCCGTCGAGCCAGCTCTGGTCGCTCCGGTGATCACCTCGGGAGCCCCGACAGCTGCCACCGTGGACACCGCCTACTCGTTCCAGGTCACCGCATCCGGAAACCCCGCCCCAACCTTCACGATCAGCAGTGGCACACTTCCCACCGGCCTGACCATGGACGCTAACGGACTCATCACCGGCACCCCCACCGCGGCCGGAGTCTTCATCTTCGCCATCACCGCCAGCAACGGCACCAACCCTGACGCCACTACTACGTACACGATCAACGTGGCATCCGCAGGGCTGGCGAACACTGGAGCAAACGGAACAGCTCCACTCGTGTTCGGAGGCATTCTCACCCTGTTGATCGGTGCAGGACTCACGTTCGTCTCACGGTCACGACGTCTCATCAAACCGACGATGTAGTGCGAAGGGGGTCTCACCGCAACGATCCAATAGCAGCGGCGAGGCCTTCGTCAGCAGAGGGCTAGATTCCGCGGGCTAGCGCAACGAAGGTCGATGGCTAGTCGTGCGTGTTGCTGGCTTAGCTCCTTGTTGCTGCCTG
>CAJDUP010000023.1_pt1 | contig 25925 bp, 23 predicted proteins | sample 7391181 | NCBI WGS metagenome assembly CAJDUP01 (sample SAMEA7055690, study PRJEB34461) | soil metagenome | biome: terrestrial ecosystem; feature: Peninsula; material: soil | place: Antarctica | collected 2016
GATCACGGCACCTCGGGCAAGCCCGGGACGCCCATGGTCGTCGATGAAACGACGGACGCTCTCGGCGATCCTCGTGCCGCCCGCCCAATCGGAGGTGCTTGAGGCGGCGCGGGCCAACGCCAGGTCCGGATCATGCGTGGCCAGCTGCCGGGTCAGACGCGTCAGCCGGGTGGAGAAGACGAACGCTTCTGCTCGCGCCCCGGCGACCGCCCCGTGGAGCAGTGAGAGGAAGATCCTCGTGGACGGTTCTTGCTCGCCTGTGTCGCGTATGCAGCCGTACTGTCGGTGCCGAAGCAGCGGCCGAAGGCACCCGGCGGAACGTTTCACATGGCGTGTCCAGGGAGCATGATGGCCGCCATGGCCGCGATGGTGCTGTAAGGAGCAGGGTGCACGAGAGCAGGGTGCACGAGAGCAGGGTGCACGAGATCAGGTGCGGTCATCGGGTCGTGGCGGTCACGTCACTTCGACCGGCGCGCCAACCACACCCACACCGCGACGATCGCCACCAGCGCTATTCCCGCCCGGAGCGCATAGCGGCGAATGAGCCTGTGTCGGGGCGGGCCGAGGAGCAGCGGATGGCGCATCCGTGTCACTACTCGAGCCCGCCGGCGCTTTTTTTGCCGGGGGTGCGACCTCTGCCCCTGCGCCGCTTTCCGTCTCGTCGGCCCGTGATTCTTGCTCGGCGGCCGGGTTCAACTTCTTCGATATGCAGTCGACGAACTGGCCGAGCAGCTTGTCACTGACATCCTGGATGACGCCGCGCCCGAACTGGGCCGGCTTGCCGGTCACCGAAAGGTCGGTGCTCACCTCGATCAAAGTGCCGGTGCCGTCGGCAGTCAGTTGGGCGGTCACCGTGGCGCCCGCCGTCCCGTTCCCGCGCTTGTCCTTGCCCTTGGCCTCGACCACCATCCGTCCGGCGGCCTGGTCGCGTTCGATGAACACTCCGGTTCCGCCGTAGAGCATCGAGATCGGCCCCAGTTTCACCTTCACCTCGCCGGCGAAGCCGTCTCCCTCTGCGGAGATCAGCCTGGCGCCGGGCAGGCAGGGGACAAGGCTTTCCAGGTCGTTGAAGGCTGCCCACGTCACTTCCAGTGCCGCTGGGACGACGAACGTGTGATTGAGTTTCATGGGGCTCCTTCGGTACGAATGGTTGGTCAGCTTCGGCGGTAACGGCAGTGGTCATGGCTGCGTCCCGGCCGCGCCGGATGCGCGCGACGCACTGGATGCCCAAAACATACCGGGCGCCCAGAATGCGCCGGGGCAGTGGCGGTGTGCTCAGGCAGCATTCAGAACCGCCCGCCTGGTCAGGACCGTGGCCAGGTGTCTGCGGTAGTCGGGATCGCCGTTCAGGTCGCTCGGCGGATTCGTTCCGTCGGCGACCGAGGCTGTTGCGCGGGCGACGGCCTCCTCTTCGATCGGGCACCCGATGAGCGCCTGTTCGACTGCCTGTGCGCGTATCGGGACCGAACCCATGTTGGTGAGGGCGATCCGCGCCTCAGCGATCTGGCCATTCTCGATCCTGAGCGCGGCGGCGACTCCGACGATCGACCACTGCTGCGCCACCCGGGTGAACTTCTGATAGTCGCTGACCCACCCGGTCTTCTTGGGGATACGCACCTCTGTCAAGATCTCCTTGTCGCCGACCGCGGTTGTGAACAGGTCGACGAAGAAGTCTGCCGCCGCCACCGTTCGCTCTCCGCCCGGGCCGACGATGTGGAACACGGCGTCCATGGCGAGGGCGGCTGCCGGCAGGTCACCGGCCGGATCTGCGTGAACCAGAGCACCGCCGAACGTGCCCCGATGGCGAATCTGCGGGTCGGCCACGGTCTGGGTCGCACGCGCGATGAGGTTCGCATGCTCGGCCACCAAAGGGTGCGTGGCCACATCGTGGTGCTGCGTCATCGCTCCGATCACCACGTGGTCGCCGTCTTCGCGGATCCCACGCAACGCGTCGATCCTGCCCAGGTCGATAACCGTGTGGGGGGCGGCGAGCCGAAGCTTCAACACCGGGATCAGGCTCTGCCCGCCGGCCAGGATCTTTCCCTCTTCGCCGGCCTCGGCCAGCAGTGTGAGTGCCTCATCCAACGTGGTCGGGGCGGAGTAGTCGAACGCCACGGGAATCATCAGTTGCCTCCTGCCGGGTCGAGATCGGGTTTTGTCGAACTCGGGTCGGGGGAGCGGTGACGTCCACCACCCTGGGCAGCGTCTCGCAACGCATTCCACACCCGACTCGGGGTGCACGGCATCAGAATGTCGTCGACACCCAGGTGTCTGACGGCGTCGAGCACGCCATTGACGATCGCCGGTGTCGACGCGATGGTGCCCGCCTCGCCGACACCTTTGACCCCGAGGGCGTTGGTGAGTGCCGGCGTGACTGTGCGATCGGTGGTGAACATCGGAAGATCGGCTGCGCTGGGCACGAGATAGTCCACGAACGAACCGGTCACGAGCGTTCCGGAGTCGTCGTAGACGGCTTCCTCGAACAGTGCCTGCGAGATGCCCTGGACGAGGCCGCCGTGTATCTGGCCGTCGACCAGGAGTGGGTTGATGACGTTGCCGATGTCGTCGACGCAGACGTATTTTCGAAGAGTCACCGCGCCGGTCTCCGTGTCGACCTCCATCGCGCACAGGTGGGTGCCGTGCGGAAAATTGAAGTTGACCGGGTCGAAGGTGGCGTCTGAATCCAGGCTGGGCTCGAAGCCGTCGGGCATGTTGTGCGCCGAGAACACGGCGAACGCGATCTCGCCCAGGGTCATCGACTGGTCGGTTCCCTTGACGCCGAACGCACCCGCGGTGAATTCGATGTCGTCGCGGCTGGCTTCCAGCAGATGCGCCGCCACGGTCTTCGCCTTTTCGATCACCTTGTCTGCCGCCGCCACGACGGCCATGCCGCCGACGACCAGCGAACGCGAGCCATAGGTGTCGAGGCCCCTCTGCGCCACCTGCGTGTCACCGTGCAACACTTCGACGTTGTCGAACGGAACACCCAGCCGGTCTGCGACGATCTGACTGAACGACGTCTCGTGACCCTGCCCGTGCGGGCTGATCCCGGTCACCACTTCAATTGCGCCGGTGGGCAGAACCCGCACCTGCGCGTGCTCCCAGCCACCGGCCGCGTAGTCGAGTGAGCCGAGCACCCGTGAGGGCGCCAACCCGCACATCTCGGTGTAGGTGGAGACGCCGATTCCGAGTTGCACCCGGTCACCGGACTGCCGCCGCAACTTCTGCTCGGCGCGCAGCTCGTCATAGCCGAACTCTTCCAGCGCCTTGTCCGTGGCCGCCTCGTAGTTGCCCGAGTCGTACTCGAGGCCTGCGACCGTTGTGAACGGGAACTCCTCGTGCTTGATCCAGTTCTTGCGCCGCAACTCGATGGGGTCCATGTCGAGTTCTGCCGCGAGGTCGTCCATGGCACGTTCGATGGCGAAGGTTGCTTCGGGTCGCCCGGCACCGCGATAGGCGCCGGTGGGGGCCTTGTTGGTGAACAGGTTGTTGCATTCGAACCGGTAGGCCGGAAACTTGTAGATGCCGTTGTACATGAACGCGCCCAGAATCGGGATGCCTGAGGTGATCACGCCGAGGTAGGCGCCCATGTCGGCGAGCAGGTTGACATCCAACCCGGTGACGATGCCCTCTTTCGTGGCGGAGAGTCTGATTCGCTGCACCTGGGCGCGGCCGTGGTGCGCGCCCATCAGCGACTCGGTCCTGGTCTCGGTGTACTTACACGGCTTGCCCGTGCGGCGAGCCGCAAGGAGGGTGATGAACTCCTCCGCGGTCACCGCGAGCTTGCCCCCGAAGCCGCCGCCGACATCCGGTGCCACGACGCGCACCTTCGACTCCGGGATCGACAGGGCCAGCGAGATCATCAGCTTCAGGATGTGCGGAACCTGGGTCGCCGACCACATGGTGAGTTGCTCACCGGTGGGATCGACCACCGTCGACCGCGGCTCCATGAACGCGGGGATCAGGCGCTGCTGGTAGTAGGTGCGCTCGATCACGACCTCGCTTGAGGCGAGGGCTTGGGCGACATCGGCGCCCGTTCCGGCTGCCGCGGAGTCGAAGATCCAGGTGGCCGACAGGTTCGTCCCCAGGTCGGGATGGGACAGCACCGTGTCGGTCATCGCCTCTTCGAGGTCGAGTACCGGGGGCAGGTCGTCGTAGTCCACATCGATCAGTTCGAGGGCGTCGCGAGCCGCCGCGGCCGTGCGGCCGATCACGCAGGCAACGATCTCGCCGGCGTAGGCGACGTGCTCGACGGCGATGGGGAGGTACGGGGGCGCCTTCTGGTCAGGAGTGACGGGCCAGGCCGACGGAATTCCGCCCTGTTCGTCGGCGACATCCTTGCCGGTGAGCACCATGATCACGCCGGGGGCCCTCGTCGCCTCGTCGACGTTGATCGCCGTGATGCGCGCGTGCGCGAACGGGCTTCTGACCAGGGCGATGTGCAACATGCCCGGCAATACCATGTTGTCGGTATAGCGCGTGCGTCCGGTGATCAGGCGTTGGTCTTCTTTGCGGAGGCGGGAGGCGCCGATCTCGGTGATGGTCATGATGGCTGACCCACCGGAATCGTCGCGCCGAGTTCCACCTTCGCGGCATCCGTCTCAGCAGCACTGCGCACTGCCTTGACGATGTTCTGGTAACCCGTGCACCGGCAGAGGTTGCCCTCCAATCCATCCCGGATCATCTGTTCATCCGGATTCGGATTCTCGCGCAACAGGTCGATCGACGCCATGATCATGCCGGGGGTGCAGAACCCGCACTGCAGGGCGTGATTCTCGTGGAACGCGGTCTGCATGGGGTGAAGCCCGTCAGCGCCCGCGATGCCCTCGATCGTGGTCACCTCGTGTCCGTCGGCCTGCACCGCGAACATGGTGCACGATTTGACGCTCACCCCGTCGAGGTGCACGGTGCAGGCACCGCAATTGCTGGTGTCGCAACCGATCAAAGTGCCCGTTTTGCCGAGAGTCTCGCGCAGATACTGAACGAGTAACATCCTCGGCTCGACCTGATCTGTGTAAGACGTACCGTCGACTGTGACAGTAATAGTCGTCTGGACCATGAAAATCCTTCCGCTCACCCCATCGTGCTCTCCCTGTATAACATCGCCTGTGCGTTCGGACAATGGCTCGGGTCGTCTTCAGGTGACCGGTGGGTGAGCGAGGAGTGCTCAGTCGTCCAGGCCCTGGTGCACCCGACGATCGGATTCGCTGAGCGGCTCATTCGTGCCGCCCCACCGCAGCGAGATGATCTCGGCGGCCACAGAGATCGCGGTCTCCTCCGGGGTGCGCCCGCCCAGATCCAAGCCGATCGGGCTGGTCAATCGCGAGAGCTCCTGATCGCCCAGGCCGACCTCTTTGAGGCGGATGAGGCGATCTTCGTGTGTCTTCCTCGAACCCATCGCCCCGATATAGGCGGGGCGGCGCGGGCCGTCGAGGCGCAGGGCGAGATCGAGCACCGGCACGTCGAACTTCGGATCGTGGGTGAGCACGCACAGCACCGTTCGGGAGTCGATCCTGCCCTCATCGATCTCTTTTTTCAGGTAGTGGTGTGGCCACGAGACGACCACTTCGTCGGCGGTCGGGAATCGGGCGCGGGTGGCGAAGATCGGCCGCGCATCGCAGACCGTCACGTGGTACCCGAGGAATGTGCCCTGGCGGGCCACCGCTGCGGCGTAGTCGATGGCACCGAACACGATCATTCGCGGCTTGGGTTGAAACGACGCGACGAACACCCGCATGCCGGTGTCCATCCGCTGCCCCTCAGCACCGTAGGTCACAGTGGTCGTGGTGCCGGACTCGAGCAGTCCGCGCGCATCGTCGATCACCGAGTGGTCGGCGCGGTCCAGGCCGAGCGTGCCGCTCGCCGAGTCGGGACGCACGATGATCCGCCGGCCGAGCCACTCGGAGTCGGGGTGTTCGATCACCGTGGCGATCGCAACGGGCTCATCAGCCCTGATGTCGGCAATCACCAGGTCGAGGTCGGGGAACAGCGTCTTGGAGACGGGTTCGACGAACACGTCGATGATTCCGCCGCACGTGAGACCGACCGCGAACGCCTCGTCGTCGCTGAAGCCGTACCGCTCCAGCACGGGCGTTGAGGATCCGGCGACCTCCACACACAGTTCGTACAGTGCACCCTCGACGCAACCGCCAGAAACCGATCCGGCCACAGTGCCGTCGGGGGCAACCAGCATCGAAGCGCCGGGCGGCCGTGGCGCGGACCGAATCGTGTGTACTACGGTACCCATGCCGAAGACTTCGCCGGATTGCCAAGACTCCAGCAGTTCACCCAACACTTCACGCATCGGCAATCAACCCCAATAATTTTGCAAAATCTGCCAATGAATGGCCAGCTACCAGTTTATCCAGATGGGGCAGTGCCACTGCGATACCGCCTTGAATGGGACTGTACCCAGTCTTGCCACTGTGCGGATTCGACCACAGAACAGTGTGTGCGAGCAGGCCCAGCCGTTGCATCTGTTCGCCGAGCAGTCTCGGGTCGCCACGTTCCCAACCGTCGCTGGCGATGACGATCACCGCGTTGCGCACGATTCTGCGCTGACCGTAGCGAGCCACGAACTCCTGCAACATGTCACCCAACCTGGTTCCTCCCGACCAATCCGGCACGGCTTCGCCGGCGGCGACCAGCGCCTGTTCGGGGTTGCGCAGACCCAGCGGAACGGTCACCCTCGTCAACTTCGTCCCGAGGGTGAAGACCTCGGTGCTGTGTGGTGCCCCCGCGAGCACCCTGTGGGCAAGCCGGAGGAGGGAATCGGCGTAGGGTTCCATCGAGCCGGACACGTCGATCAGAAAAGTGACCTGGCGGGCACGCGTGAGCGGGCGCCGGAATCGGATTGGCCCGGGCTCGCCGGCATGGCGGAGTTGTTCACGCACAGTTCTGGCCGCGTCGACGTCACCCGACCGGTGGGGTCGTCGGCGCACACCGGGACGTGTGGGGGTGGCCACGTGCAACCCGGCGAACAGCCGGGCCAGGCGCACTCGCTCTGCCGCCGACAATTTCGCGATATCGCGGTGGCGGAGTGTCTCCTCATCGCTCGCCAGTACTGCGATGAGTGTTTCAGCCCCGGATGAGGTGTCGTCTGCCTCGTCGAGGGAGGCCTGGGCTACCGACCGGGGCGCCTGGACCGGTACGGGAGAGGGGATCGGCCTGTCCGAGAACCAGTGGTCGAAGGTTCGATCGAAGATGTCGATGTCGTCGGGCGCGGAGCACAGGGTCGCACGTCCCGCCCAATAGACGTGGTCGGGCGCGTCCACTCCGAGCCGCACGACGGCATCGATGAATGCCTGCGTGCGGTCGGGTCCCACGCGCAGACCGGCAGCCCTGAGCGCGTGGGCGAATCCGACGAACACCGGAATCGGATCGTGGCCGGCGCGGGCTTGCTCGTTGCTCGCGGTCATGGGGTCAACAGGGTGTCCAACGCCGCGCGCACTCGCTCGGTGTCCTCCCGGTACTTGCAGACGGCACCGATTGTCGCGGCGGCCGATTCGTGGTCGAGTTCCCGGCTGCCGAGATGGTGCAGCGCCTTTGCCCAGTCGAGGGTCTCGGCGACCCCGGGCGGCTTGCGCATCTCACCAGTCAGGCGCAACTGCTGGACGACCGTGGCGACCTGCTCGGCGAGGGCGGCGCTGATCTCGGGGAGCCGGGAGCGCAGTATTTCGATCTCTCTCGCCAACCCGGGATGCTCGATCCAGTGGTACAGGCAACGTCGCTTGAGGGCGTCGTGCAATTCGCGGGTGCGATTCGAAGTCAGGATCACGATGGGCGGGGTGGTCGCTGTGATCGTGCCCAGTTCCGGGATCGTCACCTGGTTCGCAGACAGCACTTCGAGCAGGAATGCCTCGAACTCGTCGTCTGCCCGGTCGATCTCGTCCACCAGCAACACTGCGGGAGCCTCGCGCAATGCCCGCAGAATCGGCCGTGCCAGAAGAAAGCGTTCATCGAACAGCGACTCCTCCAGCTCGTCTGTTCCAGGAGCGACTCCGGTTGCCTCGACGGTGCGCAGGTGCAGGATCTGGCGGGTGAAATCCCAGTCGTAGAGGGCTTGGGTCGAATCGATCCCCTCGTAGCACTGCAATCGGATGAGGGGAATCTGAAGAATTTCGGAAACGGCCTCCGCCAACGCCGTCTTGCCCGTGCCCGGTTCCCCCTCCAGCAGGAGGGGGCGTTGCATGGCGATGGCGAGATAGGTGACGGTGGCCAATCCGTCGTCGGGAAGGTAGCCCGCCGCCGTCAGGCGGGTGCTCAGATCCTCTGCCGAGGTGACGGGAATCACCGCTCTGCCTTTGGCGTCGCCGGGGTGGGTCGGTCAACGTCGGCACCCGTGGCCAGGTCGGAGCAGTCGACCTCGTCGACCTGGTGGCGTGCCAGATAGGCGCGAGCGCCGGAATCCCCGGTGCACTCGTCGGCGATCGCAGCCCAGTGCTCCCGCCCGAGAAGCACGGGATGTCCCGCCGGCGGTCCATACCGTGCCCGGGCGAGTACATCCGGGGCGGCGCGGGCGACCAGCCGGCGAATGACCTCGGGACCGACATCCGGCAGGTCGACCAGGTGTACCAGGGCCGAGTCGGCACGCCGATCAGCCACGGCACGCAACCCGGCACGCAGCGATGCGCCCATCCCTGATTCCCAGTCGCCAGCCGAGACGATGGTGACCGGTTCCTCGGTGAGCAGCTGACGCACCGCGGACTCATCGGCTCCGACGACGACCACCGTTTCGACGCATCCGCCTGCGGCGAGGGTTCTCGCGCCACTGACCACCCAGGCAAGGCCGTCCTCACCGATCACCAGTGCCTTGGGCCCACCCATGCGCCTCCCGGCACCGGCTGCCAGAAGGATTCCGATGGTGGTGGTCATGGTGTCAGTGTGGCACTCATGGGTGCCCCAGATCGGCATCGGGTGGTGGCAGTTGTCGTACCGCGTCTTCCAGCGCGACCCAGCCGAGCATTGCACACTTCACCCGAGCGACGTAGCGGGAGACGCCGGCAAGCGCGACGGCGTCGCCGAGCAGGTCGGGGTCACCCTCGATCTGGCCCTGCGATCGCATCATCTCGCGAAAGGCGGCCAGACGCGGTTCCACCTGCGCCACGGGAAGCCCACCGAGCAGATCGTGCAACATCGACATGGAGGCCTGCGAGATCACGCAGCCCTGGCCGTCCCAGCTCACCGAGTCGATCGTGTCACCGGTGGCGTTCACGTGCAGGTTGAGGGTGAGTTCGTCACCGCAGGTGGGGTTGAGTTGGTGGGAGGAAGCCGCCGCATCTTCGCGGAGACCGGCACCATGGCGTTGCTTGGAGTGATCCATGATCACTTCTTGGTAAAGACTGTCCAGTCCGGCCCCGCTCACGCCCCACCTCCAAAGCCCAGGTTCAAGAAGCAATTCACTTCAGCATACGCTGGGCGGTCGGAGGGGAATCGGCGAGTCCTGGCCGGTGGCGTCGGTCGCCGAGGGGTCTGGAGCTCAGTGTTCGTGGTCGGTGCGGTGACGGCAGATCCAGTCGTGGTCGGTCGGAACCGTGCGGCTCGGTGCCTGGTCGGCCCGTACGTGTGTCCCCGCCAGGCGCTCGAGTGCGGGTTCGAGAACCTCGTTCAACAGTTCGAGCCCGTCTCGCACGCCGCCCGGTGACCCGGGCAGGTTGAACACGAGACTGCGCCCGGCGACTCCGGCCAGCCCGCGGGTGAGCCATGCGGTCGGTGTGTGAGCCGCACCCCGGCGGCGCAATTCCTCCATGAATCCGGGAATCTCTCGGTCGAGAAGCGGCGCGGTCGACTCCGGTGTTGTGTCGAACGGTGAAACCCCGGTTCCACCGCTCGTGATGACCAGGTCGGGATCTTCGCTGATCGCCTCGATCAGCGCCCGCGTGACACGGGGCCCGTCGGGCACGACCCGGGGTCCGCTGACCGACCAGTTTCTCGCTACGAGCCATTGGGCTATCACCGGTCCGCTTCGGTCGGGGTAGACCCCGGCCGCAGCGCGGTTTGACGCGATGATGATGATGGCGCTCCTCCGCCGTGTTTCTGAGCGAGTCGCCGGGTGGTCAGTCATTCATTCGTCGGGTCACTGGGGTCTGCATCACGTCCCTGCCTTCCTCCGGTTGGATTCTAGAGTGTGCCGATCCGGCGCTCACGCCACCAGCGACGTGCGGCGTTTCCCTCGCCAGGAACAGGCCGTTCTGCTACCATTGCCAAGGCTGCAATGATTGCGGCCACTCGGAGCAGGCTGGCAGGAAGCTGGTCCTCGGTGGTGAACTCCTGAAACACGCGCTCAAGAATTGCGTGAGTCAGTGGTTTTTTACTGAAGGCCAGGCGTGCGCCAGAACCCGCGGCGAATGCCGCGAATCCCCGCACGACAGTGTCAATCACGCCGCCACGGCTGTGATTGTTTCGCTCTGCCCGCTCCTGCTCCGTACCAGACGGCGTGGCCACATACGGTGGCGCGCAAAAAAGTTAAGGAGGGATCCCTTGGAGGGTCCAGAAATCACGTTCGCCGAAACCATTATCGATAATGGCAAGTTCGGTCAGCGAACCATCCGCTTCGAGACCGGGCGCCTCGCCCAGCAGGCGCAGGGCTCGGCCGCTGCGTACATCGACGAGGAAACCATGCTCTTGTCGGCCACCTCGGTCGGCAAACACCCGAAGGAGAACTTCGACTTCTTCCCGCTGACCATCGATGTGGAAGAGCGCATGTATGCGGCCGGCCGCATCCCGGGCAGCTTCTTCCGTCGCGAGGGCCGCCCGTCGACCGACGCGATCCTCACCTGCCGCCTGATCGACCGGCCGCTGCGCCCGTCGTTCGTCGACGGCTTGCGCAACGAGGTCCAGGTGGTCATCACCGTGCTCGCCATCGAGCCCGACGAGTACTACGACGTGCTGGCGATCAACGCCGCATCCTTGTCGACCCAGCTCTCCGGACTGCCGTTCTCCGGCCCGGTCGGTGGCGTTCGCGTCGCCCTGATCGGCGACCAGTGGGTGGCGTTCCCCAAGCACAGCCAGATGGAAGACGCCGTCTTCAACATGGTGGTCGCGGGTCGCGTGGTCACCAAGTCGAACGGTGAGAGCGACGTCGCCATCATGATGGTCGAGGCCGAGGCCACCGACAACGCCTGGAACCTGATCCAGGGCGGCGCTGTCAAGCCCACCGAAGAGGTAGTCGCACAGGGGCTCGAGGCGGCCAAGCCGTTCATCAAGCAACTGGTCGAGGCGCAGGCGAAGGTGGCCGCAACGGCCGCCAAGCCCACCGCCGACTACCCGGTCTTCCCGCCGTACGCCTCCGAGGTCTACGACGCCGTTGCCGGACTCGCCTACGACGAACTGGTGAACGTCTACCAGATCGCCGGCAAGGTCGAGCGGCAGGACGCCGACGACGCGCTCAAGACCAAGGTTCAGGAGCAGATCAAGGCAAAGGTCGACGCCGGCGAGCTCGAGGCATCCGCCGTGGGCCAGGTCTCGGCTGCTTACAAGTCGGTCACCAAGATCGTCGTTCGCGGTCGCATCCTCAACGAGGGTGTGCGCATGGACGGGCGAGGCCTCGCCGACATCCGGGCATTGGATGCCGAGGTTCAGGTCATCCCGCGCGTTCACGGTTCAGCCGTGTTCCAGCGCGGTGAGACCCAGATCCTGGGTGTGACGACGCTGAACATGCTGAAGCTGGAGCAATCGATCGACTCGTTGAGCCCGGTGACCAAGAAGCGGTACATGCACAACTACAACTTCCCGCCCTACTCGACCGGTGAGACTGGCCGGGTCGGCAGCCCGAAGCGCCGCGAAATCGGCCACGGCGCGCTCGCAGAGCGGGCCCTCATGCCGGTTCTGCCGACGCGTGAGGAGTTCCCGTACGCGATCCGCCAGGTCTCCGAGGCGCTGTCGTCGAACGGCTCCACCTCCATGGGATCGGTCTGCGCCTCCACCCTCGCCCTGCTCAACGCCGGTGTGCCGCTGCGCGCCCCGGTCGCCGGCATCGCGATGGGCCTGGTCTCCGACACCGTGAACGGTGAGACCCGCTACGCGGCCCTCACCGACATCCTCGGTGCCGAAGACGCACTCGGCGACATGGACTTCAAGGTCGCCGGCACCAGTGAATTCATCACCGCCATCCAGCTCGACACCAAGCTCGACGGCCTGCCCACGTCGGTGCTCGACGGCGCGCTCAGCCAGGCGAAGGATGCCCGCACCACGATCCTCGCCGTCATGAACGCCGCGATCGATGCCCCCGACGAAATGGCACCGACCGCGCCGCGCGTGATCAGCGTTCAGATCGCCGTCGACAAGATCGGTGAGTTGATCGGCCCGAAGGGCAAGACGATCAACCAGATCCAGGACGACACGGGCGCCGACATCTCCATCGAGGACGACGGCACTGTGTACATCGGTGCGGTCGACGGACCCTCCGCAGAGGCGGCACGGGCCGCGGTCAACGCGATCGCCAACCCGTCGAACCCTGAGGTGGGCGAGCGGTTCCTGGGCACGGTTGTGAAGATCGCCACCTTCGGTGCGTTCGTCTCCCTGATGCCCGGCCGCGATGGCCTGTTGCACATCTCCGAGGTGCGCAAGCTTGCCGGTGGCAAGCGGGTCGACAACGTCGAAGACGTGCTCAGCGTCGGGCTGAAGATCCAGGTGGAGATCACCAAGGTCGACGACCGCGGCAAGCTGTCGCTGGCACCGGTCATGCTCGAGGAAGAAGCCGCGGCAGTAGCCGAGGTCGAAGCCCCCGCCGAGGTCTGAACAACCTGAACTACTGAACAACCTGAACTACTGAACAACCTGAACTACTGAACAACCTGAACTACTGAACAATCTGAACTACTGAACAACCTGAGTCCGAGTGACTCGACCGAACGGCTCGCAGGCGTGGATGTTCCACTCCCGCGGGCCGTTTGGCGTTCATAGGCGCCGGCCGGACATGACCGCATTGAAGCCGGCACTGATTATATTTTGGTAACGATTGCGCGTGTTGTCTCCCGGCCTTGCTGCCGGTGCCTTATCCTCGGCCACACAGGGAGCAAGAACTTTCGACCGTTGCTTGAGCGTTTGGCGGTCGAGAACGGCTCGGTGTTGAGCTGAAGGGACGACGTGTCATCGACTGCAGCTGAGTACGCGCGGCCCGTTTCTGCGCGTGACCACGTCAACGCCGCCCAAACCGGACTCAAGCCCCGCGGCGCCTCCCCGGTTCCGCTCGCGTCTCGGGCATCCGCTGGGCTGTACCGGCACTTGGGTGAGACCGACCTCCGGGTATATCCGTTGGCGCTCGGCGCCAGCGTCTTCGGCTGGACCGCCGACCACCACGCGAGTCGAGGGATCCTGGACCGCTATTTCGAGTGCGGCGGCAACTTCATCGACACGGCTGACAGTTATGCCGGCGGTCGCAGCGAAGTGATCATCGGCAGTTGGCTCAAAGACCGCGCCAATCGTGACGACCTGGTGCTGGCGACCAAGATCGGCAGGCACCCGGACAACCCGGGGCTGACCCCCGGCAACATCATCAGGGCGGTTGAAGACAGCCTCACCCGTTTGCGCACCGACCACATCGACGTGCTCTTCTTTCACGAGGACGACCAGAGCTCCCCGCTGGAAGACAGCCTCGCCGCGGCCGACACCCTGGTCGAATCCGGCAAGGTGCGCTATCTTGCGGCCTCCAACTACACAGTGGACCGGCTCATCCAGGCGCGCATCCTCTCGGCGTATGGGTTGAGCAAGTTCGCCGCGGTGCAGACCGAATACAGCCTGGTGCAACGCGAATTCGAAGGGGAGATGGCGGTCATCGCCGAGGGGCAGCGGCTTGCGATTGTGCCGTATTTCGCACTCGCGCACGGCTTTCTGAGCGGAAAGTACCTGTCCCGGCACCAGAAACCCGCTACTGAGCGGCAATCCCGAGCGGTGAAACACGTCACCCGTAAGGGCTTGCGAATTCTGGCGGTGCTCAACCGTGTTGCGGCAGAACTCGAGGTGAGCGCCGCGACCGCAGCACTGGCGTGGTTGCTCGCCAAGCCGAACATCACCGCCCCGGTCACCAGCGCCTCGCGGCCCGACCAGATCGATGACCTGATGGCGGCCGCAACCGTGCAACTCACTCGGGGCCAGGTGCGCGAGTTGGATCGCGTCTCCGGTTAGGTGCTGCGCCTCCATTTCCATTTTGCGGGGAGCGGCCGAGCACCGGCTGTGCCGTAAGCTGGGTTGAATGACCGGCTCCGTTGACCTTCCCCTTGACCTGGCCGAACTGTCCTTCACCGCAGCGGGCGAGTCCCTCATCAGGCGAACCGTCTTACCGTCTGGTGTACGCATTCTCAGCGAGTTCATGCCCGGCAGTCGTAGTGCGACGCTCGGCTACTGGGTGGCCGTCGGTTCGCGTGACGAGTCGGCGGCGACGCCCGCCTCGAACGGCGCCCCGGGGCACCCGTCAAACTTCGGCTCCACTCATTTTCTGGAACACCTGTTGTTCAAGGGCACCGGAACGCGAAGCGCATTCGACATCGCCAGCGCCTTCGATCGCGTGGGCGGTGAGCACAACGCCATGACGGCCAAGGAATACACGTGCTACTACGCGAAGGTGCGCGATGGCGACCTCGCGATGGCCGTCGAGGTGATTGCCGACATGCTCTGCTCCTCCGTTCTCGACCGGGACGAGTTCGAGACCGAACGTGGCGTCATCCTTGAGGAACTGGCCATGGCCGATGATGACCCGGCCGATGTCGCCAGCGAACGATTCTTCCAGACCGTTCTGGGCGAGCATCCGTTGGGGCGGCCGATCGGCGGCAACGCGGACACGATCCGGGCGGTGCAGCGCGACGCGGTCTGGGAGCACTATCGGGCGAACTACCGCCCGCAGGACCTGGTGATCACCGCCGCCGGAGCCGTCGACCACGACGAGTTGGTCGCGGGAGTCGAAGCGTCCCTGCGCCGGGCGGGGTGGGACCTCGGGCTTCAGGCGCGGCCGGTCGAACGCCGCGCGACGACCGCCGCGTCGATCGCCGGCGGTGGGCGACTCAGTGTCGTGCACCGGCCCATCGAACAGTCCAACATTCTGATCGGTGTGCCCGGGCTCCTGGCCACCGATGACCGCAGGGTCACCCTGAGCGTGCTCAACTCGATCTTCGGCGGCGGAATGTCCAGTCGGCTCTTCCAGGAGATCCGGGAGAAGCGTGGACTGGCCTATTCGGTGTACTCGTTCGCCGCCGGCTACTCCGACGCCGGGGTGTTCGGGATCTACGCCGGTTGTTCGCCGGCGAAGGCCGCACAGGTGACCGAGCTGATGCTCGCGGAACTGCACAAACTGGCTCGGTTCGGAGTGACTGACGACGAGATGGAGCGCGCGACCGGACAGCTTTCCGGCGCATCGGCCCTCGCCCTGGAGAACTCCGATACGCGCATGTCACGTCTGGGGCGCAGCGAGATCACGATGGGCGAGTTCAGCGACTTGGACGAGAGTCTGCGCCTGCTGGCCGAGGTGACGGCCGACGACGTGCAGCAGCTGGCCGCTGACCTGGCCGGCCGCACCGTGTCGGTGGCCGCAGTCGGAACGGTCGATGAAGACTCCTTCGCTCCCATCCTGGACATCGCGAGCCCCACCCCGCAATAGCCAGTGCGGTTGGACTCTTTCCCACTTGTCATGCCGGCGCGCGTCAGCGCCACTAACGAAAGGACGACGATGTCCCGCTACCTGTACCTTGTTCGCCACGGCGAGCAGCAGGACGCCGAACACGGGCTGCCCGACGGCCCGCTCTCCGCACGTGGGGAACAACAGGCTCGCCTCATCGCCCACCGTCTGGCTGGGGTTCCGTTCACCGAGGCGTGGCATTCACCGCTGAAACGAGCCAGTGAGACCGCCCAGATCATCACTCAGAACCTGCCGGGCATCACCTCGCGCCCGTCCGCGCTGCTGTTCGACTGCATCCCGTCGGGCCCCACTCCCAATATGCCGAAGAACTTCGAGTCGTTCTTCGGTTCCTTCACCGAGGCGGAGTTGGAAGCCGGAGAGGCCCAGATGGATGACGCAGTGGCCGAGTTCATGGCGCCGACCGCCGACGAACGCCACGACCTGCTCATCACGCACAACTTTGTGATCGCCTGGTTCGTGCGGCACGCGATGGATGCGCCCGCATGGCGCTGGCTCGGCCTCAACCAGGCCAATTGCGGCCTGACGATCATCCGGTTGCGCACCGCCAGGCCACCCATGCTGATCATGCACAACGGAACCAACCACCTTCCATTCGAGTTGCGCACGGGAACCCCAGAGCCTCAACCGGTGTGAACCCGGGCTCCCGGGCTCCCGGAAAACTGGGTGCCGGGGGCTTGGTAGATTGGTCGAATGAGAACTTCGGTCGCCGTGGTCGGCGCAACGGGCACCATGGGGCGGCTCATCTGCAGCGTCATCGACGACTCAGCTGAATTCGATCTGGTCGCTCGCCTGTCTTCCGCCGACGACGTGGATGAGATGCTGAAAGCCGAGATCGTCGTCGACGTCACCTCGCCGACAGCTTCGCCGGCCATCGTCGATCATGCAATCACGCACGGCAAGAAGGTGCTGGTCGGAACCTCGGGATGGTCGGGCGCCCGCATCGCCGGGCTCCGTGAACGGCTGCACGACGTACCGGCCGGTGAGACCGCCGGCGGCGTGATAATCGTGCCCAATTTCTCGATCGGGTCGGTCGTCGGCCAAGCGCTGGCACAGGTGGCCGCGCAGTTCTTCGACTCGATCGAGATCGTCGAGACCCACGGCCAGGCCAAGGTCGATTCGCCATCGGGAACCGCCGTGCGCACAGCAGAGTTGATGGCGGCGGTGCGCGGGCAGGTGACGATCGATTCCCCCAACGTCGACCAGCCGGCGAGGGGAATGCAGGTTGCGGGAACCCCAGTTCACAGTCGGCGGATGGCGGGCATCATCGCCCAACAGGACGTGTCATTCGGCGGCACGGGCGAGACGCTCTCGGTGCGACACGACACGTACTCCACCGCATCGTACGAGAGCGGGATACTCGTGGGACTGCGCGCGGTGCGCACAGCCACCGGGGTGAGTGTCGGGTTGGACAGTGTGCTTTCGGTACCAGAGGCGCTCAGACGTGTGGCCGATGCTTCGGAGACTGGGTCAGCGGGGCGCGGTGGCGACGGGGCCGTGAGTGCTGGGGCTCGTGCCCCGGGGCTCGGCGACCGATGAAGGGGAAGATTGCGGCCTGGGTGATGGGGATACTGCTGACCCTGTACCTGGTGCTGGTGGCGAACCGGGCCCTGAGCCTGATGGTTTCCGGCGATGCGGTCGGTGTGGTGATGGGTGTGGCACTGTTCGTTCTGCCGGTCATCGGTGCGTGGGCGCTCGGCCGTGAGTTTCTGTTCGGTGCCAGCGCCGAACGACTGGTCAGGCTACTGGCTGACGAGGGTGCGCTCCCCGGAGAGGACCTGCCGAGGCGCGCGAGCGGGCGCCCCATCCGCGGAGCTGCCGATCAGGCGTTCCCGGCCTACCGGGATGAAGCGGAGGCGTCGCCCACCAGCTGGCGAGCCTGGTTTCGTCTGGGTCTTGCCTATGACGCCAGCGGTGACCGGCGGCGTGCCCGGCACGCGATCCGGCACGCGATCGAGTTGGAAAAGGGTGAACGGCGCGGTTCGGTCACCGGCTGAGGCGGTCATCGACGACCACGCACGACACGATCACGCTCGACACGATCACGCAGCGCGTCGCCGATCAGCGTCGGGGCACGACCGTGTCGATCGCTTTCTCCACCGTGCTGTGGCGAAAGCGAAAACCATCGGAGAGTAACCGTGCGGCACTGACGCGCTGGTCGGCCAACAATAATTCCCGGCCGGCTTCGCCGAGTGTCACAGAGATGGCCGGGCGCGGCACCGTCAGAAGATGGGGACGGTGCAGGCGTTCCGCCACGTGGCGCGTCACCTGGGAGGCGACGGCCGGTTCCGGGCCGACCAGGTTCACGGGGCCGGACAGCTCGGAGGCGAGCAGGTGCACGATCGCCGCAGCCTCGTCGTGCAGGCTGATCCACGGCCAGTGCTGTTTGCCTGACCCCATTCGCCCGCCGAGGCCCGCGCGGGTCAGCATCGTGATCGGCCGGAGTGCACCGCCCGCGGCGATCACGAGGCCCGTGCGGAAGGTGACCACGCGAACACCGGCGGGTGCGGTGTGGGCGGCGGCCTCCCAATCCGCAGACAGCTGCGACAGAAAACCACTGCCCCTCGCCGAGTTCTCGGTCAGCTCCTCATTGGGGCGGTTGCCGTAGTAGCCCACGGCGGAGGCGTTCAAAAGGGCGCCGGGAGGGGTCGCCGCCCGGGCCATCGCGCGTGTCAGCGTGTGCGTTGCATTGAGGCGGGACAGCACGAGGGTGCGCCGGTAGCCGGGTGTCCACGGCAATCGGGAGAGGGAGGCGCCGGACAGGTTCACCACCGCGTCGGCCGACCCCACGAATCCGGTGTCGATCTCGCCCGCCTGTGGGTCCCAGCGGCTCTCATCATCGCCGTTTGGCTCGCGGCGCACCAGGGCGAGTGGGGTGTGCCCCGCGATGCGCAGTTGCTCGGTCAATTCGGTGCCGATCAACCCGGAGGCTCCGGAGACCAGCACGCGCAGACGCTTCGGCTCCCGATCAGACATGGCAGACCTCCTTATTGATGATTCCCCCATTCTGCCGTGTCGGGCAGATCTTCTGACACCGAGCGATGCCACGTCGAGCCGACGGTGTTCTCAACTGCTCAGCACTCACGGGAGTGGCCGGTGGGAACGTGGAGCAGAAGGCGGGCGGGCCGCTAGCATCGAGGATATGACTCAGGCCATCCCCACCCCGTATGAAGACCTTCTTCGCGACACTCTGGCGAACGGCGTGCAGAAGACCGACCGCACCGGCACTGGAACCCGCAGCGTCTTCGGCCGGCAGATCCGGTTCGACCTCGCCGCCGGCTTTCCGATGGTCACGACGAAGCGGCTGCACTTCAAGTCGATTGCGTACGAACTGCTCTGGTTCCTGCGGGGCGACAGCAACGTCACCTGGCTCAGGGACAAGGGTGTCACGATCTGGGACGAATGGGCGGATGCCGACGGGGACCTCGGCCCCGTTTACGGCGTGCAGTGGCGCTCATGGCCGACGCCGACCGGTGAACCCATCGACCAGATCGCCAACGTCATCGAGCAGATCAGGACGAATCCGGATTCCCGGCGCCTGATCGTTTCTGCGTGGAACCCGGCGGATATCCCGCGGATGGCATTGCCGCCCTGTCACGCGCTGTTCCAGTTCTACGTGGCCGATGGCAAACTCTCCTGCCAGCTCTACCAGCGAAGCGCCGACCTGTTCCTCGGCGTTCCGTTCAACATCGCCAGCTACGCGCTGCTCACCCAGTTGATTGCTGCCCAGACCGGCCTCGCGCTGGGTGAATTCGTCTGGACCGGCGGTGACTGCCACATCTACGACAACCACGTCGACCAGGTCACCGAGCAGCTCTCCCGAGAACCGTTCCCCTCGCCAACCCTGCGCATCACCCATGAACGCGCCAGCATCTTCGACTACGAGTACGGCGACCTGGTGTTGGAGAACTACCGGCATCACCCTGCAATCCGCGGGGCAGTGGCCGTATGAGCAGGGACGCTCCGGACGGTGCCGTGGGCATCGGGTTGATCTGGGCGCAGTCTGACGGCGGCGTGATCGGTCAGGGCGGGGTCATGCCGTGGCACCTGCCCGAAGACCTGGCCCACTTCAAACAGGTGACGCTGGGCTCGCCAGTGGTGATGGGTCGCAAGACCTGGGACTCCCTGCCCGAGCGTTTCCGGCCACTGCCCGGGCGGGCCAACATTGTGGTCACCCGAGACCAGACCTGGCATGCGGATGGGGCGACGCGGGTGCACTCGGTGGACGAGGCACTGGCGCTGGCCGAGGCAGAACTGCCAGGCGGCGGCGAGATCTGGGTGATCGGCGGCGCTCAGATCTTTGACGCGGTGATCGACCGGGCCGACCAGGTGCTGGTGACCGAGATCCAAGCGGTGTTCGACGGCGACACCGTGGCTCCGTCGATCGGCGACCGCTTGCGCCTCGCCTCGAGCGACCCGGCCGACGGCTGGCACACGTCACGTACCGGCCTCGAATACCGTTTCCTTCGCTACGAACCGCGCTGATCGAACGAGTCTGGCGGCTCCGCGGCCGTGGGCTCTGCGGCTGTGGGCTCTGCGGCTGTGGCGGCGGTCACCGTCGGGATGCTGCCGGTGCGAGGCTTCGCAGCGGCCTTCTCGGCGAGCAGCGCGCGCGCGTAGGCGATAGCGGCGGGCGTGTCGGGAAACACACGACCCATTGTTCGCAGGTGCGGAGCCACCCCGAGGCCGCGCAGCAGGCGCGTATGCTCCGGCTGTACCCCGGAGGCGAGCACGATGATGCCGCGTTTCTCGAGACGTTTGATGGCGTCATCCAGAATTCGTGCGCCGGTGGCGTCCAACGTGGTGAGTCGCGACATGCGCAGGATCACCACATCGACGCTGGCGACTTCGGTCAGCTCCAGCAGGAAGCGGTGTGCGACGCCGAAGAACAGGGGACCGTCGAGACGGTAGGCGACGATCCGCTCGGCCAGCAGCGACCGCTCCTTCTCGCTGTCTCCCGGATCGGTCTCGAGGGGAACCTGTTCGAGCTTGGCCGACTTCGCGATCGAGCGAAGGATGAGAAGAACCGCGACCGCGAGCCCCACAACCACTGCGGTCACCAGGTCGATGGCGACGGTCACCGCGAAGGTCAGCAGAAGCACAATGGCGTCGGTGCGTGTCGACGTGAGCAACGCCCTGATGGAGCCGAATTCGATCATCTGCACCGAGACGGCGAGCAGCACTCCTGCCAGCGCCGCCAGCGGAATCTTCGATACCAGGTCTGTACCGACGAGGACGATCAGGGCCAACACGGCCGCGTGGCTGACACTGGCCAGTCGGGAGCGCGCGCCAGCACGCACATTCACTGCCGTGCGTGCGATCGCAGCGGTCGCCGGAACTCCGCCGAACATCGGAGCCACGAGGTTGGCCAGGCCCTGACCGAACAGTTCCCGGTCGGGATCGTGTTGCTCGCCCACACTCATCGAATCGGCAACCGTGGCGCACAGCAGGCTCTCCAGGGCGGCCAGCGCGGCGATTGCGAGCGCCGATGGCAGGAGGTCGCCCATCCGGCTCAGGTCGAAGAACGCCAGAGACACCGAGTTGAAGCCAGACGGCAACTCGCCGATGCGGGGGAGAGCCCACGGCATCAGCTCCGCGGCCGCTGTTGCCACTACCACCATGATCAGGGTGAAAGGAACTATCGGCATCCAACGGGCGCCGATGAGGATCACGGTCGCGACAGCAAGAGCGAAGATCACGGGGACCGGGTTCGGGGCGGCGATGAACTCCAGGAACGATTGCCAGGCGAGGGCCCACACCTTCTCCTCGCTGCCCGGAGCGAGGCCGAAGATGTTCGGGAACTGCTGAAGCACGATCACGACGGCGATTCCGGCGGTGAAACCCTCGATCAACGAGGTGGGGAGCAGCCGCACGTACTTGCCCATGCGACTCACCGCCATGATCAGCAGCATCACCCCGGCCATCAACCCGGTGAGCAGCACCCCCTCCACACCGAAGCGGTACACCACCGGCACCAGCACAACGGTCATCGCGCCCGTCGGGCCGGAGACCTGGAGGTTGCTGCCTCCGAAGATGGCGGCCAGGGCACCGGCGATTATGGCTGTCATCAGCCCGGCCTGGGCCCCGAGGCCGGACGCGACGCCGAACGCGAGGGCAAGCGGTAGAGCCACCACAGCGACCGTGACCCCGGCGATGATGTCTCTGCCCGGGCTTCGTTTCACCGCCTCCCAGTCGGCACGCTGCGGCAGCAGGCTGCGCAGGTGGCGCGCTGTCTGAGCCGCTGCGGCCCGTGTGGCGCCCACGGTGGCTTTTGTCGTCACAGTGACCCCGGCCGGGACACGGCGCCGGTTTCGGACACGGCGCCGGTTTCCGGCACTGCGCCTGTCTCGGATGCTGCGCCGGGCTCAGATGCCGCGTCGGGCTCGGACAGGTCGCCGGCGTCTTGCAATCCGGTGAGCAGTTCTTGGGAGTTCTCCAGGCTGGTCACGAGCATCCGGCGCGCCAGTGTCAGAAGCGCCGCGATCCGTGAATCACGCAGGGAGTAGTAAACCGTGTTGCCGTCACGCCGGGTGTCGACCACGCCGGCTCGCCTGAGCACGGCCAGCTGCTGCGACAGGTGCGAGATCTCCAGACCGACGTCGTCTGCGAGCTCGCCGACCGAGCGCTGGTGCGAAACCAGGATTTCGAGCACACGGATGCGTGCCGGGTGGGCGAGGGCTTTGAACAGTTCTGCTTTGAGCGCAGCGACGGGATATTCTGTGGGAGGCATCCCTCAATAATATGAGCATTTGATAAATATCTCAAATAGTTAATCAAGGCTGGCCTGACACCGCAGATTCTGTCGGATGCGGTCGCGACGCGCCCCCACCCGCTAACCTGTATCACGTGACGAAAAGCGACACCCCCATTCAGAACCCCTTCGGGCAGGTACTGGTTGCCCTGGTTACCCCTTTCACGGCCGACGGCGAAGTCGACTGGCCCGGTGTCGAGAAGCACATCGATGACGTGATCAACCGCGGTGCCGATGGCATTGTCGTCTCGGGCACCACCGGCGAGACGAGCACCCTCACCGACCCGGAGAAGATCAAACTCGTCGAGGTGGGCAAGTCGGTGGCCGATGGGCGGGCGAAGATCATCACCGGCGGCGGCTCCAATGAGACCGCGCACGCCATGCAACTGGCCAGGCAGTCCGAGAAGGCCGGCGCCGACGGTAACCTGGTCGTCACCCCCTACTACAACAAACCCACCCAGGCCGGCGTGCTCACCCATTTTCGGATGATCGCCGATGCGACCGATCTGCCGATCATCCTGTACGACATCCCGGGGCGGACCGGCATTCCGATCACCTACGAGACGATCCTGAGGGCAGCCAAGCACCCCAATATCCTCGCGATCAAAGACGCCAAAGGCGATCTCGCCGAGGTCAGCCGGGTGCTCAACCAGACCGACATGCTCTATTTCTGTGGTGACGACGCGCACGTACTGCCCAGCCTCGCGATCGGAGCGACCGGCATGATCGGCGTCACCAACAACATCGCTCCCGGCCCCTATCGGGACATGATGGACGCCGTGAACGCCGGCGACCTCGCCACGGCGATGGCCGCCCACAAGAAACTCGAACCGCTCGTGCGTGCCACCATGACCCACGTGCCCGGCACCGTCGCGACCAAATACATCTTGCACGGCCTGGGGCGAATCGCCAGCCCCCGGGTGCGCCTGCCGCTGGTGGGGCCCGAAGAGTTCGAGGCCGCCCAGATCGAAGAGGATCTCGACCTCGTGCGCGATCTCGCCGGTGCAGACTTCAGTAACTTCCGCCCCGACCGCAACGCCGCCGCCGGCGGTGCCCTGCCCAAGGTCGCCGGCACCACACGCTAGGAGGCCCCGTGCCCAGTACCGTTTACGACCCAGCCCCGCTCCAGCCCGGAACCCTCAGGGTGACCCCGATCGGTGGGCTGGGTGAGATCGGTCGCAACATGACCACGTTCGAGATCGACGGAAAGATCCTGATCGTCGACTGCGGGGTGTTGTTCCCCGAGGAGCACCAGCCCGGCGTCGATCTGATCCTGCCCGACTTCTCGCCCATCCGCGACCGGCTCGACGACGTGGTGGGCATCGTGCTCACCCACGGCCATGAAGACCACATCGGTGCGGTGCCGTACCTGCTGAAGCTCAAGCAGGACATCCCCTTGATCGGCTCGGGGCTGACGCTCGCCCTGATCGAGGCCAAGCTCAAAGAGCACCGGATCAAGCCGTTCACGATGACGGTGGCCGAAGGGCAGATCGAGGAGATCGCCGGCTTCGAACTCGAGTTCGTTGCGGTGAACCACTCGATCCCGGATGCTTTGGCCGTGGCCATCCACACCGACGCCGGCTCCGTGCTGCACACCGGGGACTTCAAGATGGACCAACTGCCGCTCGACGGCCGACTCACCGACCTGCGCGACTTCGCCCGCCTCGGGGAGGAGGGCATCGACCTGTTTCTTGTCGACTCCACCAATGCCGACGTTCCCGGGTTCACGCCGACCGAACGTTCGATCGGCCCGGTTCTCGATGACGTGATCGCCCGCGCCCCGCGCCGCGTGATCGTGGCCAGTTTCTCCTCCCATGTGCACCGGGTGCAACAGGTGCTCGACGCCGCCCACGCCAACGGCCGCCGGGTTGCCCTGCTCGGGCGCTCCATGGTGCGCAACATGACCATCGCCGCTGAACTCGGGTACCTCAAGGTTCCAGAAGGCGTGTTGATCGACTTCAAGAAGGCCGACAACCTGCCCGACGACAAGATCGTCTACATGTCGACCGGCTCACAGGGGGAGCCGATGGCCGTGCTCTCCCGCATGGTCAACCAGGAGCACCGCATCGAGGTGGGCGCCGGAGACACCGTCATTCTGGCATCCAGCCTCATCCCCGGTAACGAGAACGCCGTTTACCGCATCATCGACGGACTCACCAAACTGGGTGCCAACGTCGTGCACAAGGGCAACGCGAAGGTGCACGTGTCAGGCCACGCGGCCGCCGGCGAACTGCTCTACGTCTACAACATCGTGCAGCCCAAGAACGTGCTGCCGGTGCACGGTGAATATCGGCACCTGGTGGCGAACCAGCAATTGGCCATGCAGACGGGTGTTCCCGAGGAGAACACCATCCTCGCTGAGGACGGCACCGTCATCGATCTCAAAGATGGGGTGGCAACCGTCGTCGGGCAGTTGGACCTCGGTTTTGTCTACGTCGACGGATCGACCGTTGGTGAGATCACCGACGCCGACCTCAAGGACCGCCGGATCCTCGGCGAAGAGGGTTTCATCTCCATCATCCTGATGGTGGAACGAGGCAGCGGCAAGGTGATCGTCGGCCCGGAGATCCACGCGCGTGGTTTCGCCGAGGATGACAAGGTGTTCGACAGCATCAAGCCGAAGATCATTGCGGCGGTCGCCGAAGCGGTGCAGAACGGCGTACACGACCAATACGCCCTTTCGCAAGTGGTGCGCCGCGTGGTCGGGCGTTGGGTGAACACCAGCTTCCGCCGCCGTCCGATGATCGTGCCTCTCGTGATCGAGGCGTAGGGCCGCGCAAACACACCCATAACGATTGGGCAGATGTGACGACCGGCGGGCGAAACACCGGTTAGTCTGGCAATTCTCCCCGCATTCCCGGGGGATGCACGTTCTTCAATAATCAGCTGTGTCCATTCAACGTGAGGTGTGCCTTGGGCGTTGCCAAGAAGTGGGTCTTCCCGATCATCCGGCTTGTGCTGCTTGCAGTTCTGGTCGTCGCGTTGGTCAAACTGGCGTTCTTCGCCGACGGTGCGCAGGCCCAGGACCCCACTTTTCCGACCGGTGAGATCACCCAACCGCAGGTTCAGGTGACCGTCGGCACCATCGTGAACAGCGTGAACGTGACCGGGCAGGTGGTCGCCGATGCGGCCGTTCCGGTTCGCGCGACCGGCGCGGGTACCGTCGACGAGGTGTTCATCACCGAGGGCAAGCCCGTGAAGAAGGGCGACAAGATCTTCGACATCCGCGTCGAGACCATGCCCGGTTCGGTCGCGAGCGCGTCTGTGCCTCGCAATATCTCCGATGGCTCCGACGAAACCGGAGGACACGGCGAAACGGGCGGCTCCGCGGTGATTGGTGGGTCGGGGGGCACCGTGGTCACCCCGCCACCGCCGCCCGTGTACGTCGAGCCGCAGCCGATCGTCACCTTCGCCAAGGTCTATGCACCGGCCGACGGCATCCTCAGCTCCCTCACGGTGATTCATGGCCAGATGTTGGCCGTCGGCGATGTGGCCGGCCAGGTCGCGCCACCGACGTTCTCGGTGACCGGCTCCCTGACCCCGGAACAG
>CAJDUP010000035.1_pt2 | contig 25286 bp, 21 predicted proteins | sample 7391181 | NCBI WGS metagenome assembly CAJDUP01 (sample SAMEA7055690, study PRJEB34461) | soil metagenome | biome: terrestrial ecosystem; feature: Peninsula; material: soil | place: Antarctica | collected 2016
CCGTCGGCGGTGAAGGAGAACCGCAATGCAGCCTCTCGCTCCAGAACCAACGACACACGGCGCGTCGCCTCGACCAGCTCGGCCGTGTTCATCACCGCATAGTTATCCACAACCTCGGGGAACAGCCGGCGAACCGGCGGGAAGTTGCCCTTGATCAGCAGAGAGGTGACCGTTTTACGATCGGCGGTGAAGGAGATGAGTTCGCGCTCGTCGGTGTTCGTGATTCCGACCTCGATGGTTCCACTGTGGCCGAATGTCTTTCCGACCTCCTGCAATGTGCGAGCGGGCACCAATGCCGTCACGGCATCAATGGTGCTCTTCGCTGCATCCCAATCGATTTCGCGCACCGCCACCCGGTAGCGGTCGGTTGCGACCAGGCTCAACCGATTGTCGGCGATCTCCAATTGCACTCCGGTGATCACCGGAGTGACGTCATCCCTCGAAGCCGCGACAGAGACCTGGGCAACAGCCTCGGCAAATTCGTTTGCAGGCAACAATCCGGTCTGGCCCGGCACTTGGGGGATGCTCGGGTACTCCTCCACCGGCATCGAGAGCAGAGTGAAGTTTGCCGATCCACACGAGACCAGAACCCGGGACTGTTCGACTGTGAAGTTCACTGGTGCCTGCGGCAATTTGTTGGCGATTTCCGCGAGAAGACGGCCCGAAACGAGCACTCGGCCGGTCTCTTCGACATCGGCGACGACCGTTGTCTGCGCTGAGACCTCGTAGTCGAATGAGCTCAGGACGAGGCCTTCTTCGGTGGCTTCGATAAGCACACCGCTCAGAATCGGCAGGGTGGTCCTCTGGGGCAAAAGCTTCACTGCAAATGAAACGGCGTCGCTGAATATGTCTCGATTGGCCTGAAACTTCACGAAGGTCACCCCTGGTATTGGAGGAAATAGTTGTGAGCGCAATGCTATCGGTCTTGTTGGCGTTTCGTGCATCTGTGGGGGAGCAGGCGGCTCTGGTGATTCTGTGCGCACGGGTAAAGGTTCTTTCAGACCCTCTTTAAATTCTTTAAGGATTAAAGACATTAACCGGTGTGGAAAGTGTGGACAAGAACGGGTCGCCCACGGGATCTCCGAGAACTACACGTCTGTAAGTTGTGGAACTCGCAGGGCGAAGTGGTGTGGATGCGCGCAACCCTGCGACGCCCGAACACGAGGTTTGCACATCCTGAAGCCTCTTATCAACATTTTTTGGAGATTTCAGACGAGTTATCCACAGTTCTATACACAGGCCATGGCCGCGGTCGGATGAGAACGCAGAACCCACGAATGCGAATCAGAGGGAACCGTACCGTTGATTCTGTTTGATCCGGCTGGTGAGATCGGTGACCTGGTTGTAGATCGAACGGCGTTCCTTCATCAATTCACTGATCTTCTTGTTCGCGTACATCACAGTGGTGTGATCGCGATTGCCGAACAACTGTCCGATTTTGGGCAGTGAGAGGCTGGTGAGCTCACGACACAGGTACATCGCGATCTGCCTGGCCGTGGCAATGGCCTGGGAGCGAGAGGATCCGTACAGGTCGTCGACGGTCAATTTGAAGTAGTCGGCCGTGTGATTGATGATCTCCACCGGTGAGATCACATTGTCATCGTCGAGGGTGATCAGATCTTTGAGCACCGTCTGCACGAGGGTCATATCGACGACCGTGTGGTTGAGGCTCGCAAATGCTGTGACGCGGATCAGGGTGCCTTCCAGCTCCCGAATGTTCGAGGAGACCTTCGTTGCAATGAACTCCATGATCTCGTCGGGCACCTGGAGCTTGTCGTTCTGGGCCTTCTTTCGCAGGATTGCTATGCGAGTCTCGAGGTCCGGTGCCTGAACATCGGTGATCAGGCCCCATTCGAACCGGCTGCGCATTCGGTCCTCGAAACCGGTGAGGTGCTTCGGCGGCAGGTCACTGGTGATCACGACTTGCTTGTTGTGATCATGAAGGGTGTTGAAGGTATGGAAGAAGGCTTCTTGGGTCTCAGACTTTCCCTGGAGGAACTGAATGTCATCAATGAGAAGAATGTCGATGTTCCTGTAGCGGGATTGGAAGTGTGAACCCCGGTTGTTCGCGATCGAGTTGATGAAGTCATTGGTGAACTCTTCGGAACTGACATACCGCACGCGGATCCCCGGGTACAGGCTCATGGCATAATGGCCGATCGCGTGGAGCAGATGTGTTTTGCCCAGACCTGATTCACCGTAAACGAACAGCGGATTGTAGGCCTTCGCCGGAGCTTCGGCGACAGCGACAGCAGCAGCATGGGCGAACCGGTTGGAGCCGCCGATGACAAAGTTATCGAAACTGTACTTCGGGTTGAGTCTGGTATCGGAATTGCGTCCGGCGACGGGTTCAGGATCCGTGTGCAGCAGGGGTGCGTGCTCGACGAAGGGGGGGTCGATGTGATCGGGCGCCGTGGTGTAATCCTCCGGAGTGATCTCTGGATTCACAACGATCGCGAACGTGGACACGGCCAGGGTCTCGTCGAGGCTGCCGATTGCATTGAGCAGGGGCATTCGCATTCGCTGCTCGAGCATGCCACGGGTGAATTCGTTGGGCACTTCCAGATACAGCGTGCCGGTCATGATCCCCTTGGGTTCGACCAGGTTGACGAAGCCATTGAGGGCCGGGGTGATTCGATCGTCTGCAGAAAGTTCGGTGAGAACCAGATTCCAGATGTCTTTGATGGACTGATCGTCTGCAGTCATAGCGTCCTTAGTCTTAGTGTTTAAAAGCGCGCGCGCCATTGCGTGCGCTGCAGTTGAGTCAACCGATTCGCAAGGTATTCATCCACAATTACCCACGAAGTTATCCACTGACAGTACCGATTTGCGCGAGTTCATGCAGTTTCGCGTCGGTTAGGCTGGGGATAACTCTCTGGATAACTTTATTGACTGGCGCGGGTCTGAACCAAATTCATTGGGTGATGCTCCGCGTGTCTTGATCGATTCGCGCTCGATCATACGAGAGAATTGATCGTTTGGCCTGTAGCGGTTTGACCTAACCGCCTGTAGGCCGTAGGTTTAATCAGTTGACCTTAGCCGTTTAGGCAATCCCCAAGCATTCCTGGCCACCCCTCGTGGTTTCGGAGATACAGTACGTGGAGACCACACCGTGAGCAAGAGAACTTTTCAGCCCAATAACCGCCGCCGCGCCAAGGTGCACGGATTTCGTCTGCGCATGCGCACCCGCGCCGGCCGTTCGATCCTGTCTGCGCGCCGGCGCAAGGGTCGCACCGAACTGTCTGCATAACATCTAGCGGTGCTGGCCCGTGTCAACCGTCTTGTCCGGGCGGAGGACTACAGGAATGTTGTTCGTCGCGGCCGCAGGGTCGTCGGCAAGAACACCGTTGTCTATCTGTTTCGACGCGATGACTCTTTTCGCGTCAGGTTTGGGTTCATCACCGCACGGAGTATCGGAGGAGCCGTGGTGCGCAATCGAGTCCGGCGAAGACTCAAAGCGATCTGCGCCCTGGAATTGCCGCAGGTGAAGGAAGGGACCGATATTGTGATTCGGGCTCTCCCGGGTTCGTCCACCGCTTCGTGGGTTACCCTGCAATCAGAGGTTGTCCGGGGACTCAGTAAGGGTAGTGGAACGTGAGCAAAGTGATGTGGTTCCTCTTTCTTGCTCCCCGCAATCTAGCTGTGGTTCTGCTCAGGTTCTATCGATTCGCGATCTCTCCCCTTTATGGTGATGTCTGCAGGTACTACCCGTCGTGCTCCGCGTACACGTTGCAGGCGATCCAACAGCGTGGATTGATTCCGGGGACGGGTTTGGGACTGCGGCGAATCGCCCGTTGTCACCCGTGGGCTGCCGGCGGAATCGATGATGTTCCTCCGGCCAGGGTGGCGCGGTATTCCCTGACCTCATTCGGATTTGTAATCGTGCGCGCGCACGGAAAGGCCTGACTCAGCAATGGATCTCATAGGCACTCTGCTCTGGCCAATCAAATGGGCCATCGAACTCATCCTTGTCTTCTTCCATTGGGCATTGACGACTGTCGGGAACATGGATCCCGCAGCGGGTCTGACCTGGGTGTTGTCGATCGTCGGTCTGGTGCTGGTGGTTCGAGCGGCGCTGATCCCGATCTTTGTGAAGCAGATCCAGAGCCAGCGTAAAATGCTCGAGGTCGCCCCACACCTGAAGAAGATCCAGGACAAGTACAAGGGTAAGAAAGACCAGGCATCCCGCGAGGCGATGAGCCGCGAGACGATGGCGATGTACAAGCGGACAGGAACCAACCCGCTGAGCTCGTGCCTCCCCCTGCTGCTGCAGATGCCGATCTTCTTCGGACTGTTCCAGGTTCTCAACAATGCGCAGCACGGTATCGCCGGAGTGGGCCCGTTGTCGGCGGAACTTGGTGCCCAGTTCGGCTCCGCGAAACTCTTTGGCATTGCTCCGCTCAGTTCGAGCTTCTCCAGTGCAATGAATGCCGAACCGCAGCAGGTAGCAGTCATGTGGGTGGCCGCGATCATGGTGGTGCTGATGACCGGCTCCCAGTTCATCACCCAGTTGCAGATCATCTCAAAGAACATGTCCGCAGAGGCGAAGGCATCTCCGACGTTCAAGCAGCAGCGCATCATGCTGTATCTGCTGCCGCTGGTGTTCATCTTCTCCGGTTTCGCCTTCCCCCTGGGTGTCATGTTCTACTGGCTGACCTCCAACTTCTGGACCATGGGCCAGCAGTTCATCGTGATCAGGAACATGCCCACCCCGGGAAGTGAAGCGGCCAAGGCTCGTGAAGAGCGATTGGCGCGAAAAGGCAAGTTGCCGAAGGAAGCGAAGTCCTTGGATCCTGACACCATTGTGATCGAGGAAGAGCCGGCGAAACCGACTCAGAGGCAACAACCGATAAGCAAGAACAGAGCCAAGAAGAAGCCCGGCGGAAAGTAGCTTTTGAAATGACACAGGTTTCACCGAAAGATGACGTCTTTGGAGAAGTTTTGACCGACGATGACCAAACGAAAGACGCTCTCAGCGTTCCGACCAAGGACGGATCCCGTGATGCCGACCGCGTCGCCAGCACCGTCGCCGAGATTGAAGAGGAGGGTGACATTGCCGCGGACTATATTGAGGAGTTCCTCGATATCTGCGACATCGATGGCGACATCGACATCGAAGCGCGACCGGGCAGAGCCTACGTTGCCGTCAATGCTCCGGATAACGGCAATCTCGGACAACTCTCACGCCCCGACACCGTCAATGCCCTTCAGGAGCTGACGCGTCTGGCCGTGCAATCCAAGAACGGAAAATTCTCCCGTCTTATTCTTGACATCGGCGGTTCTCGTGAGGCGCGGGAGAAAGAACTCTCCCACCTCGTCGACCGGGCGATCGCGCGGATCGAAGACGGGGCGGCCGGCGCCGCGTTGCCCGCGATGACCTCCTATGAGCGCAAGATCGTCCATGACTTGGTAGCGGCACGTGGCTACCACTCTGCGTCTGAGGGCGCAGGCAACGATCGCCACACGGTGATCAGCGCCAGCCAATAGTTTCACGTGAAACAATGACACTCAGCGAGCTCGAGAAAGAACCCGCCGTTGCTGGTCAGCTCTTTGGAGACCGGATCTCTCTGGCACGGGAGTTCGCCCGAGCGTTGGCCGAGCACGGTGAAGAGCGCGGCCTGATTGGTCCCTTGGAACTTCCCCGCCTCTGGACGAGGCACATTCTCAATTGCGCGGTGGTGGCCCCCCTGGTGCGCCCAGGTTTGGTGGGAGACGTCGGAAGCGGCGCGGGTCTACCGGGTATTGTCTTGGCAATTGCCCGACCTGATGTGGATTTCGTGCTGATCGAGCCGATGGACAGACGTGTCACCTGGCTGAACGAGCAAGCTCAGGCGCTGGGGCTCCGCAATGCGTCGGTTCTGCGGGCCCGGTCGCAGGAAACGGGACGAGAGGGCGAGTTCTCCCAGGTGACTGCGCGCGCAGTCAGTGGCCTTTCCAAGCTGATTCCCATGACGGCTCCACTGCTTCGCCCGGGCGGTGAATTGGTTCTGATGAAGGGTGCGGGGGCTGAGAAGGAGATCGAAGCGGCCAGTAAAGTCGTGCGCAGATTCAGACTTCGAGATGTAGAGGTGATCACGCTCGGTGACGGCGTGCTCGACGAGGTGACACGGGTGGTACGGGCTACAGTTGAATGACCACTGAAGGGGAGGCGGATTCATGGCAACATGGGGATTTCGTCGGCGTGCCACGAAGGAAAGCGGACCACCTCCGGCGAGGAACGTGGCCTCTGATGCGCAACCCAGTGCTGCTGTGAATGATGTTGTCGCTGCCTGGATCGAGCGTTCGCCGTCCGCCGGCGAATCCGTGGAGCCTGGTTCACCGGCCGAAGATAGTCCGGCTGACACTCCAATAGCCGACGAGGCCGGGGCGCCTTGTCCCGTGCCCGCTGATGAACAGCCCGAACAGTCCCCCACCAGTACTGGCTCACTGGCACCTGCCGAGAATCCTTCCGAGGTCACCTCTTCGCCCTCCGCGCATCCGCTCGACGATGCAACCGTCGACGATGCAACCGTCGACGGCGACGATTCCTCGAGCGGGATCCCCGCGGTGAATTCCCCGGGCACGGCAATCGCGGACTTTGTTGATGACTCCTCCACGCCGGTTGCACAGGACGGGGATATGTTTCACGTGAAACAATCGATCGCTCCCGAGCCCGTCTCTGTCGAAGGCAGCGACCCAATGTTTCACGTGAAACAATCTGCCGGTGAATCCGAGAACGGCCATGAGGGCGAGCCGGGTGATGAGCCTGATCCGGTTGCCGAGGAGCCTCAGGCGACGCCTGCTTCGGATGCTTTCGATGCGACGACTCCGCTCGCGCGAGAGATCGCGGATATGACCCGGAGGCGCCGCGTGCTGGCCAATACCGACCTTCCCCTGCCCGAGACCACGCGGGTCATCACGGTTTCCAACCAGAAGGGTGGAGTGGGAAAGACCACCACCACGGTCAACCTCGCGGCCGCATTGGCGCGTTCGGGTGCCAGAGTGCTGGTCATTGACCTCGACCCGCAGGGGAATGCATCGACGGCACTCGGTATTGACCACCGGTCCAGTATCGCCAGCGTCTACGATGTGGTGGTCGGCGATGACCCGATGGGTGATGTCATTCAGAAGAGCCCGGAGTTCGACCACCTCTATTGTGTTCCCGCGACCATTCACCTGGCCGGCGCCGAGATCGAACTTGTGTCGATGGTTGCCCGTGAGCAGCGGTTGCGCCGAGCTCTGGACGCCCACCTGGCGACGATGGATGAGCCATTCCACTACGTCTTCATCGACTGTCCCCCGTCACTGGGTCTCCTGACGATCAATGCCTTTGTCGCCGCGCGCGAAGTTCTCATCCCGATCCAGTGCGAGTACTACGCGTTGGAGGGGTTGAGTCAACTGCTCACGAACATCGAGCTGATTGAGAAGCACCTGAACCCGACCCTGCACGTGTCCACGATCCTGTTGACGATGTTCGACTCCCGAACCAACCTCGCCCATCAGGTGGCGCAGGAGGTTCGTGACCACTTCCCGGCCCAGACTCTGGCCGCGGTGATCCCCCGTTCTGTGCGTGTTTCCGAGGCGCCCAGCTATGGCCAGAGTGTGATCTCGTACGACACGAGTTCGTCAGGCTCCCTGTCTTATCTGGAGGCAGCCACCGAGATCGCCATCCGTGGAGCCGACCCCGACCTAATCCAACCGAGAACCGAAGGAAAAACCGCCTGATGGCCACTAAACGAACTGGACTGGGCCGTGGTATCGGCGCCCTCATACCTGTCAGCGACGAGAGCACCCGTCCCGTAGATGTCTTCTTTCCGTCGCCGACCGATTCCTCGACCGATCTGGTGAGGGTACCCGGGGCACACCTTGCGCATGTTTCCCCGCTTGACATCACCCCCAACCCCCAGCAGCCGCGCGCGGTGTTCGATGAAGAAGATCTGGCCGAATTGGTGCACAGCATCCGCGAAGTCGGGCTTCTGCAGCCGATCGTGGTCAGGCCGCTCACCGGAGTACCCGGCAAGAAGTATGAACTGATCATGGGGGAGCGCCGTCTGCGCGCCAGCCTGCAGATCGGCTTGGACACGATTCCGGCGATTGTGAAGGAGACCGCTGATGAGAACATGCTGCGGGATGCCCTGCTGGAGAACCTGCATCGTTCGGAACTGAACCCACTGGAAGAGGCGTCGGCCTACCAGCAATTGATGGCTGACTTCGGAATCACTCAGGAGGAGCTCTCGACACGCATCGGACGGTCCCGCTCCCAGATCGCGAACACCGTCCGACTCTTGCGGCTGCCGGAACCCATCCAGAAGCGTGTGGCCGCCGGAGTTCTTTCTGCCGGGCACGCCCGCGCGATCCTGTCGACAGGAAACCCCGAGTCGATGGCCAGGCTGGCAGACAAGATCGTCAACGAGGATCTCTCGGTTCGAGCGGCCGAGGCGGCGGCCGGTGCCGCACCCAAGGCCCGAAAGGCCCGACCGGCGGCTGGTAAGCGCCGCGGTCATCTCGATGAGGTAGCCGAACGGTTGGAGGACCGGCTGAATACCCGGGTGAAGATCACCCTGGGTGCTTCCAAGGGGCTGCTGGCCATCGAATTCGCGAGCGTCGAGGACCTCAACCGCATCCTCGAGGAATTGGGTGAGTCCGGCTTCGGAGCTCAATAGTTCTGCGTCCACCCCGAGACTGGAATCGGCTTTCAGAACGAAATTCTGGTTGCGCAAAGATCAATAGAATTCCTGATCAGAACTGGTTAAACTACAACAGTCGTCAATGAATGTGACCCGGAACCGAGCGGGTGCAGGTGAGTTGTCGAGCCGCGCAAACTCAGGCCGGTATCACCGTGGACAGACGACGAACACCTTCACGAATCTCCTCGGCAGGCGGATAACAGAACGACAGCCGCAGGTTCGAGTGGCCATCGCCGTCGGCGAAGAACGCGGTGCCGGGAGTGTAGGCCACCTTCGCCTCGAGTGCGCTCGGCAGCAGCGCCTTGGAGTCCAGCCCTTCCGGCAGGGTCGCCCAGACGTAGAACCCGCCGTTCGGGTCTGTCCAGCGGAGGTTCGGCAGGTATTCGGCGAGTGCGTTCACAGTGGCGAGCTTGCGCTCCCGATAGATGCCACGAAACGTGTTGATCTGCGCCTTCCAGTCCGCACTCGCCAGGTACTCGGAGATCACCAGCTGGCTGAACGAACTGGGGCAGAGGATCGAAGCCTCATTGGCGAGCACGAGCCTCTCGCGAATGGCCCTGGGTGCCAAGACCCAACCCACACGAAAACCGGGGGCGAGCGTCTTCGAGAAGGTTCCCAAATAGATCACACCGGAGTCGTCGAGAGACCGCAGAGAAGCAGGAGGGGGCCGATCGAAGTAGAGCAAGCCGTACGGATTGTCCTCCAGCACCAGAATGTCGTTTGCCCGGCAGATCTCCAGAACCTCGCTTCGGCGTGCGGGGGAGAGGGTGACACCGGCAGGGTTCTGGAAGTTCGGAATCGTGTACAGAAACTTGATTCGGTGTCCGGCAGCCCGAGTTGCCTGGATCTTAGCCCTCAGGTCGCCTGGATCGAGCCCGTCATCGTCGACATCGACGTGCACCACGCTCGCCCGGTGTGAGCGGAATACCCCGATCGCGCCGACATAACTCGGTGCCTCGACGAGAATCGCGTCGCCGGGATCGATCAGCAACTCGGTGACCAGATCCAACGCGTGTTGGGAGCCCGTGGTCACCATGACATTGTCTGCAGACGCCTGGATCCCCTCGAGTTCCATCACTTCGAGTATCTGCTCCCGCAGCTTGAGAACCCCTTGCCCTGAACCGTACTGCAGGGCTGCCGCACCCTGCTCACGCAGAACGCGAGATACTGCGTCCTGCACCACGTCTTGCGGCAGTGCAGAGACAAACGGCATTCCGCCGGCCAGCGAGACCACGTCTGGGCGTGAGGCAACGGCGAACAGTGCGCGCACGTCTGAAACCGTCCACCCAGCCGCCCGGGTGGAGTAATGGGCACTCCAATGGTCACCGGATTGATCGCCCGCGATAGGGAGGTTCGTGCTCACAGCGCTCCAGTCATGAACGAAACTGTGGCCGAGACGTGGGCCACAGATCGGGAACTATCAGACCAGAAACTATCAGGCCAGGAACTCGGCCAGCTCTGCAACCAGCTGCGGTTTGGGCTTGGCTCCGATCACCGTCTTGACCACTTCGCCGCCCTGGTACACCTTCATCGCCGGGATCGAGGTGATCTGGTACTTGGCCGCGGTCTGCGGGTTGTCATCGACGTTGAGCTTGACGATTTCGATCTTGTCGCTGTGCTCGACAGAGATCTGGTCGAGAATGGGACCGACCGCGCGACACGGACCGCACCATTCGGCCCAGAAGTCGACCAGGATGGTCTTCCCCGACTTGAGAACGTCGTTCTCGAAACTGGCATCGGTGACTGCTTTTACGTTGGACATGTTTCTCCTCATTCGTTGAATCTGGACTGTTGTCAATCTGGACTTTCGTGGCTCTGGACCATCGTGGATCTTGGGTGTCGGCGGGGTTTGGCCCGCTCGAGCGCTCCAGCGGTCGTGCGTGAAACGACCACCGGGGACCGACGGCTACGAAGTGACCAGTTCCTTCTCTTCCGGGGCCGCGGGCCCCTGGGTCTGGGCGATCGTCTCGGCGGGCAGGGTCGCCAGGTAGTGTTCGGCGTCGAGAGCGGCCACGCAGCCGGTTCCGGCGGCGGTCACGGCCTGACGGTAGGTCGGGTCTGTCACATCACCCGCTGCGAAAACCCCGGTCAGAGAGGTTTTAGAGGTGCGTCCCTCAACGGCTATCGTGCCGTCGTCGGACAGGTCGATCTGGCCGCTCACCAGTCCGGTACGCGGGTCGCTGCCGATCGCGATGAACAGACCCTGTACCTCCAAGGTCGAATCTTCGCCGGTGGCGGAGTCGTGCACCGTGATTCCCGTCACCGACTCCTCGCCGTTGATCGCGGTGACCTGGCTGTTCCAGATGAACTCGATCTTCTCGTTGTCGAAGGCTCGCTGTTGCATCGTCAGGGATGCCCGCAGGGTGTCCCCGCGGTAAATCACGTAGACCTTGTCGGCGAACCGGGTGAGGAAGGTGGCCTCTTCCATCGCGGAGTCGCCGCCGCCGACGACAGCGATCGTCTTCTCCTTGAAGAAGAAACCGTCGCAGGTGGCGCACCACGACACGCCGCGGCCCGTCAGGCGCTCTTCATCGGCGAGTCCCAGCTTGCGATAGGCCGAGCCTGTCGCGACGATCACCGCGAGAGTCTCCACGACCTCTCCGGAGCCGAGTGTGACCTTCTTCACCGGGCCCTCGAGCTCGACCGCAGTGACGTCATCCAGCAGGATCTCCGCGCCGAAGCGCTCTGCCTGCGCCTCGAAACTCATCATCAGGTCGGGGCCTTGAACACCCTCGGGAAACCCCGGATAATTCTCCACATCGGTCGTGTTCATCAGCTCGCCCCCGGCTGCCACCGAACTGGCGATAAGGAGCGGGGCGAGCCCTGCCCTGGCGGCATAGATTGCCGCGGTGTAGCCAGCGGGGCCCGAACCGATAATGATGACTTGACGCAACGATCACTCCTCTTGTGTGACTGTGGACGGCCTGCAGAACACGACCGAATCTCCCGGCATGCTCGCCGCTCGCCTTCCCTACAACACATCCTAACCGGCCACTATTCCAGCACCCTTACGGCAGGTATCCGCGCTCCAAGGGCAGACGGCACCGAGGCTGGACCTGGGCTAGGGCCCAACCCGGCCGAACCGTCGCTTCAGCGGCCCGAGTGCGTCGTGCAACTCACTCACGCGCATCAGATGCAGCATCCCGACGTAGCAGGCGGTCATGGCCACACCGACCAGCATCATGGAGAGCCCAGCACCCAGAACCCCGGTGACAGCGAATCCGCCATTCCGGAGACCGCCCAGCAGCCACACCAGGGTGAAGCCGATGATCATTGCGGGGATCGCGGCCACGACGAAGCGGGTGAGGGACCGCACGATCCGAAAGCCGTCGATGTGGCGAAGGCGACGGCGCAAGAGTATTGCAGCGAGCAGTGTCTGGAGTGTTCCCGAGATCGACATTGTCAGGGCGATCCCGATCGCAAGGAGCTGAACCGGCAGGAAGAGGCACAGGAAGGCCCCGACCGAAAAGAGCACCACCTGGAAAAGGGTGAAGAAGAACGGCGTGCGCGTGTCTCCCAAGGCGTAGAAGGTGCGCTGCAGCACGAACAGCACGCAGAAGGCGGGCAGGCCGATCAAGAACGCGATGATCACGTTGCCCAGGGCCTGGGTGCCGACGAAGTCTTGTGCGAAGAGGCTGCTGAACGGGTAGGCGACCACAATCAGCCCTGCGGTGGCGAAGACGATGATGGCAGAGATGCCGCGAATCGATGCTGAGACATCCGATTTGAGGGCCTGGTCGTCGCCCCGGGTGACGTGTTCGCTCATTCGAGTGAAGTATGCGGTGGCGATAGACACCGTGAAGACCGAGTGCGGCAGCATGAACACCAACCAGGCGGTCTGCAGCGCGAAGATCGATGCGGCCTCCCCGGAAGCAGCCGAGGCGACCCTGGACTCCACGACGCCCGCAAGAGTGGTGAGCAGGAGCATCCCGAACGCCCAGCCGGCGATCTTTCCGGTTGCACCGAGACCGACGCCCCGCCAGCGAAAATCTGGCCGGTAGCTGATGCCGATACGCCGCCAGAAGTAGAGCAACACGAACGCCTGTGCCGCCACCCCGAGGGTGGCGCTGCCGGCGAGGATGGAGATCATCGAACTGGACCAGTCGGTGACCGGCCGGTTGCCCGACCCCGCCCCGAACAGCACGATGAACGCAATCAGGCCGGCGATCGCGACTAGGTTGTTGAGCACCGGCGCCCAGGTGAAGGGGCCGAACATGCTCTTTGCATTCAGCACCTCACCGAGCAGGGTGTACAGGCCGTAGAAGAAGATCTGGGGCAGGCACCAGTATGCGAAGACGGTCGCCAGCGCGAGTTGGTCGGACGTGAAGTCGGGGCCATACAGTTGTACCAGCCACGGGGCCACCAGGATTGTCACCGCTGTTGCCACCCCGAGCAGCACCATGGCGATGGTGAGCAACTTGTTGATGTAGCCGCGACCGCCGTCTGCGTGCAGTGCGGCGCGAACGATCTGTGGCACCAGCACGGCGCTGAGCACGCCGCCGGCGACGATGGCATAGACGGTGTTCGGCAACTGGTTGGCCACCGCGAACGCATCGCCCGAGGCGCTGCCGACAACCCCCAGGGTGGCGGCGAGCACGGCAGCCTTCACGAAACCCAGAACGCGGGACACCACGGTCCCGGAGGCGAGGGCGAAACTGGCCCGGCCGATCGACGGACCCTGCCCCGGGGTGCTAGCTGGACTGGTCATGCTGCTCCTCGGCATGGTTCGAGCCTACGGGGGCCGCGGCTTGGCCCGGGTCGACGGCACCCGCCTTTCGGCTCTTGCGACGACGACGGATGTTGCGGAAGATCCCGAGCCCGAAGAACCCGACCACCAGAACCGCGAGAATCAGGGTGCCGAAGGTCTCCCAGTCGGCGCGAACGGTGACCGCCACATATTCGGGTCCGTCGAGTTGCACACTCTGGTCCTCGTTGAACAGGGAGATGCTGAGGGTCACGTCGCCGTTCCCTACGCGGGCGGTGACCGGAACGAGAACCTTGGTCTGGGAGCCGGGCGCCAATTCGGCGATGACGTCGTCGTCGACCACCAGGCGTGCGTTCGACGGCACCGTTTGAACACGCACTGTCACCGGAAGGGTCAGATCGTTGATCACCGTGATCGGGATGGCGACCTGGCCGCCGAACATCTGCACGTCGCTCATTGGAGCCAACCGCACATCGTCGAGCAACCCGGCCGAGGCATCGAGCGACTCGTCGACGTTCTGTTCCCAGGCCACCGGGTCGGCCAGCCACGAGGTCGCCAGCAGCGCGAGCATGTCAGCGCGGTAGCGCCCGGTCAGAAGCGCCGGATTCTTGGCCGCGGTTGCCAGCCTGTCGACCTGGGCGGCCCGGTCGTTCAAGGCTCTGATCCGCTCGATTCGACCGGCCTTTTCTGGGGAATTCACGATTGCGCCGTCTGTCCTGGCGGTGCTGCGCAACAGGGATTCCAGCGTTGCGGCGCCCACCAGGTTCTGACCGGTCAGCGCAGACATGGTGGCGTCGAACCAGCCGAAGTCAGAGGTATCCCTGCCGATCTCGGCCAACACCGGGGCAGGGTCGGGCGATGCAGCGTACACCGCAAGCTGCGCGAACAGGTCAGTCATCGCCTGCGTCCACACTGCTTCGGTGGAGGCGGATGCCGCCATTCTGAGTGCGGCCGTGAGGCTGCTGTCGGCGACCAGCACCTGGTGATCGTTGATGAGAGCACGGGCAGCGACACCGTGGCCGGTGGTGTCGCCTTTGATCGCGGAGCTGTTGAGGATGGTGGTCTCCAAGCCGGCCTTGGCGAAATGATCCAAATCTTTTGCGGTCACAGTGCCATCGGCGGGCCATCCTATGCCGTTAAGGGAATATGGCCACTTGGTGAGGGACTCCGCGGTGGGGAGATCCGGCAACGCCCCTACTTCCGGTGACGGGCTGGGGGCAGGGCTGGGGGCGGGCGTGGGCTCAGAAGTTGGCTTGAGAAAGAGCGAGTCATCGATGGCGAAATCGAACGAGGTCGGTTGCAGCAGACCGATCCCCGCCTGCGACTGGCCGGCGATGTCGGCATCGGCGTATTGCAGCGGGAAGATCTCGTTGGGGGCCGCCGCCAATCGTGCCAGCCATGCGGTGGCGGTCTTGGGTGCAGCTCTGCCGAGAAGACGGATGGAGACGGGAATCATCGGGTCGAGCCCGATGGCGACTGGACGGTGCTGGAGCGCCGTGAGCCGGGCGGTCAACTCTCCATCGGCGGCGGTCAGGCGCTCGAGGTCGCCTGCCGAGATCACGCCGCCGGTTGGGGCGGGAACAGTCAACGGCGCGACGACGGCCAGCGCACCTCGGGTACCCGGCGCGTCTGCAACCACGGTCGTGCGGGCCGTGGCGGCCACCGCTCCGCTCTGGGCGTCCACGTTGCGCGAATAGACGGCTTCGACCGGGTAGACCTTGCCTGCGGCCAGCTTCATCGAACTGGCCGGGACCATGGCGGTCACCGTGGTCTGGGTGCCCGAGCCGGCCCGCACAGCCACTGTCGTGATCACCACCCCGGTGGGCGCCGTCGTCGCCGTGCCGGGGTTCAGCCAGGCATCGAGAGCACTGCGGTCGGCCAGGGGAGCGCGGTCCAGGTGCAGTTGTATCCGACCAGCCGCAACCGGAGCGCCATCGGTGCTCTTCACCACCATGCTGAAGGTCACGTCCGAACCGACACTGACGATCCCCAGCTGCCCGGCGGTCACGCTCAGGTGAGTGCCGGAAGCGCTGGCCGCGGTTGCCTGAGCCCCCGCCAGTGGACCCAACCACGACGCGGCGCCGAACACGAGAACGAGACACACCAGGGCGGCAACAAAAGCCGAGACTCGGCCAGCCGGGAAGCGTTCGTCTTCGGTCCCCCCGGTCGCAACCGAGCATGGACGCCGATGCGTTCTGCTCACTCGGCCTCCATGCAGTGATTCTAGGCGCAACGAATGCGTCGCCGGTGCCAGCACACCGTAAGCCTCGCACCGTCCGCCACTACAAGACCAATACAATCGTATCCATGCAACCGGTCGCGCAAGCCCTCGAGCGGCTGGGCGAACTCGCGGCGTCCGGCCCGGTCACTGCTCTGGCGAGCGCCTTCCGGGCCGCTGGCCACGAACTGGCACTCGTCGGCGGACCGGTCCGTGACGCGTTCCTCGGCCGACGGGCCACCGACCTCGACTTCGCCACAGATGCGACTCCCGACCAGATCCTGAAGGTGATCGTGCCGCTGGCCGATGCGCATTGGGACATCGGCCGGGCGTTCGGCACCATCGGGGCGAAACTTGGGCACGACACGGTCGAGATCACCACCTATCGTGCAGACAGCTATGACGGTAAGACCCGTAAGCCGGAGGTGCAGTTCGGCACGAGCCTCGAACAGGACCTGATTCGCCGTGACTTCACCGTGAATGCATTGGCGCTCCGGGTACCCGAGGTTGTTCTGGTCGACCCTTCGGGCGGGGTGGAAGACATTCTGGCTGGCACGCTGCGCCCACCGTCGTCGCCGGAGATCTCGTTCGGCGACGACCCCTTGCGCATGATGCGGGCGGCGCGGTTCACCGCCCAACTGGGCTTCGAGGTCGACGAGGCGACCCGGGCGGCGATGGGCGAGCTGGCCTGGAGCATCCGCCGCATCTCGGCTGAACGAGTGCGCGACGAGCTGTCGAAATTGTTGATGACCGCCGATCCCCGACCCGGTTTGGAGCTTCTGGTCACCGCAGGGATCGCCGAGCTCGTGCTGCCGGAGCTTCCTGCAATGCGCCTGGAACAAGACGAGCACCATCGCCACAAAGACGTCTACGAACACAGTTTGATTGTTCTGGAACAGGCGATCGACCTGGAGAAATCGAGAAACCCGCAGGCCCCACCCGATCTGGCGCTGCGCCTGGCGGCACTTCTGCACGACATCGGCAAGCCGGCCACCCGCGTGATGGAGCCGGGCGGCCAGGTCAGTTTTCACCACCATGACCTGGTGGGTGCCAGGCTCGCCGGCAAACGATTGCGTGAGTTGCGCTTTGACAAGGAGACCATCGACGCGGTCAAACGGCTGATCGAGCTCCATCTGCGATTCTTCGGATATACCGAGGGCAAATGGACGGACTCTGCGGTGCGCCGCTACGTGCGCGACGCCGGTGACCAGCTGGAGCGCCTGCACATCCTGACTCGTTCAGACGTGACCACCCGCAACAGACGTAAGGCCGACCGGCTCTCTTTCGCCTACGACGATCTCGAGGAGCGGATCGCCGAACTCTCGGCGCAGGAGGAGATGGCCGCGGTGCGTCCCGACCTCGACGGCGGACAGATCATGAAGATCTTGGGGATACCGCCGGGTCGTGAGGTGGGCGAGGCCTACCGCTATCTCTTGGAGGTGCGGCTGGACGAGGGTCCGCTCGAGGCCGAGGAGGCGACGAAACGACTGCACGACTGGTGGGCCGCACGTGACTCGTAGCGCCACTGACCCTCAGCAAACGGCCCGGCCCCGCGGCGAGGCACCGGTGAGGCGCCGTCGCGTGCTGGCCAGGCGCAACGCGATCACCGGCTACTCCCTGCTGGCGCCGAGCCTGTTCGGGCTGATCTGCTTTCTCGTGTTCCCGGTGCTCATCGTGCTCTGGTTGAGCTTTCAGCAGTGGGATCTGATCAGCCCCGCCCGCTTCGTCGGGCTCGACAACTACCGGTCGGTGCTGAGCGACCCGGTCTTCGCGAACTCGCTGATGGTGACGGCCGTGTTCGTGTTGATCGTGATCCCGATCCAGACCGTCCTCGGGCTGCTGGTGGCCAGCTGGCTGACTCGCGGCCTGCCGGGCTCGCTCGTGCTCAGAACCATCTATGTATTGCCGTGGATCTGCGCCCCGCTCGCCCTCGGAGTGGTCTGGAAGTGGATCTTCGCCCCGACGGACGGCGCGTTGAACGCGATCCTGGGCATCCGGGTGGAATGGCTGACGAACCTCGATCTCGCACTGCCGGCCGTGTGTGCCGTCGTGATCTGGACCAACGTCGGCTACATCACCTTGTTCTTCATGGCCGGCCTGCTCAATATTCCCGAGCATGTGATCGAGGCTGCCGCCATTGACGGCGCGAGCTCGTTCACGACCTTCTGGCGTGTCAAGCTTCCGTTGCTGCGCCCGACCATGTTCTTCGTGCTGGTCACCAGCGTGATCTCGACCTTTCAGATCTTCGACCAGGTGTATGCGCTGACCGGGGGTGGCCCCCAGCACCGCACAGACGTGATCGCGGCCCGCATCTACTTCGAGGCCTTCCAGACGTTCGACATGGGCAGGGCGGCGGTGATGGCCGTGGTACTGCTGGTCATCCTGGTGGGGATCACCCTTGCGCAACAACTCTATTTCGGGCGGAGGACGACCTATGACCTCAGCTCCTGAGACGGTTGTCGAACTTCCGGCGAAGCCGCGCCGGGCGCGTGCGGCGGGACGCACACGCACACCGGCGGTGGTGACCGCCGGTATCTACCTCGGGTTGCTGGTCGGGGCCGCCGTCACTCTTGGGCCGTTCCTGTTGAGCGCGATGACCGCGTTCAAGACACCCGAGCAGTTCGCGCGCGAAGACCCATTGGCACTTCCCGATCCCTGGAGCCTCACGAACATGGTTTCGCTCATCACGGGGCCGGCCGACTTCGGCAGGGCCATCGGGGTGACCCTGCTGATGGCTGTCTTCGTGACCGTGTTCCAGGTCTCCTTCTCCGTTCTCGCCGGCTATGCGTTCGCCCGGGTCGACTTTCCCGGTCGGGAGGCGATGTTCTGGATCTACCTGTCCACCCTGATGGTGCCGGCCGTGGTGGTGGTCATCCCCCTTTACCTGATGATGGTCGAATTGGGGTTGCGCAACACGTTCTGGGGGCTGGTGCTGCCGTTCACCTTTGCCAGCCCCTACGCCATTTTCCTGCTGCGCGAATACTTCCGGGGCATTCCACAAGATGTGATCGATGCCTCCCGTCTCGACGGGGCGAACACGCTGGACACCCTCGTAGAAGTGGTGGTGCCGATGAGCAAACCGATCATCGCCACCCTGGTGCTCATCACCATGGTCAGCCAGTGGAACAGCTTCATGTGGCCGCTGGTGGTCACCAGCGGCAGCCAGTGGCGTGTGATCACGGTGGCCACGGCAAGCCTGCAATCCCAGTACAACGGCAATTGGACCCTGGTGATGTCGGCCACGACGCTGGCCCTGGTTCCGTTGATCCTGCTGTTCCTCCTCTTCCAGAAGCAGATCGTGCGTTCGATCGCCATCACCGGTTTTCGGTGATCACGATCCCCGGCCGGGCGGTGCCGGGATTCGGGTGACGGGCCACCCCTGGGCTCGCGGCCGCATAACGGTTCGGACACGAGGATTCGAAGCCGGGAATATTCGCGGGGTACCGTTAGGTTGGCTTTCACTGTTGCGCCCGAGTGCATCTGGAGGCGCGTCTACGTGGCCCCGGCCGCCCATCCCTGCCCCAAGATCCAGAAAGAATCCCCATGCCCAAGCGTTCTACTGTTATTGTCGCTGTGGTCGCGGCCGCCGCCGTTGTCGCCGGCTCCGTGGCCGCCGCTGTCGCCGAGAAGGCGAATGAAGACATCACCGTCGATGTGCAGGTGATCGGCTGGGCCGACTACTGGACCAAGCTGCGCACCGACATCGCCGGCAAGAGCATCGACGACATCTTCTGGGTGAACGGCGGCAACTTCGTCGACTACGCGAACAACGGCGACCTGTTGGACATCACGGAGGCGCTGGGTGCTGACGTCCAGAAGGGCTGGGCCCCGAGTGTGGTCGCGCAGTATTCCCTGAACGGCTCCCTGTGGGGTGTGCCGCAACTGGCTGACCCCGGAATCGGCGTGTTCTACAACGAGGATCTGGTGCGCGCGGCTGGAATCGATCCGACCAGCCTCTCTTCGCTGCACTGGGACCCCACCGGGGCGGATGACACCCTGCTGCCGGTTCTGAAGAAACTCACCGTTGACGCCAACGGGAACACCGCAGACTCGCCGCAGTTCGACCCGAAGAAGATCGTGCAGTACGGCTACAACGCGGCCAACGACCTGAACGCGATCTACATCAACTACCTCGGCTCGAACGGGGCCGCCCTGCAGTCCGGCGACGAGTTCGTCTTTGACTCCCCCGAGGGCGTGGCTGCCTTTCAGTACCTGGTCGACCTGATCAACGTGCACCACGTGTCACCGAGCGCCGCAGACACCAACACGAACGGCGACTTCAGTCGCGACCAGTTCACCCAGGGCAAGATGGCGCTGTTCCAGTCCGGTGTCTACAACCTCGCGAACGTCGAACAGGGTGCCGACTTTCCGTGGAGCGTGGCCACCATGCCCGCAGGGCCCGCGGGCGCAATCAGTGTGACCAACGGTGTTGTCGCCGCGGCGAATGCCCACTCCTCTCATCCCGAGGCGGTCAAGAAAGTGCTCGAGTGGATGGGCAGTGAGGCCGGCTCAGCGCCGATCGGAGCCACCGGGTCGGCGTCGCCGGCAGTGACCGCCGCCCAGCAGGTGTACCTCGACTTCTGGAACGAGAAGGGAATCGGCGTCACGCCATTCTTCGACGTGCTGGCGAACGGCACCGTTCAGGCGCCCCAGGGCGCCAAGTGGCAAGCCGCCCAAGAGGCATTCGGCCCGATCTTCGAGGAGATCTTCCTCGGACGCACCCCCGTTGCCGAGGGCTTGGCTACAGCCCAACAGGCCGCGAACGCCGCCATCAAGTAGCCGACCTCCCCGCCACCAGCGGCCGGGTGGTGCGCGTGGCGTGAGGCGCTCCGCGCCACCCGGAACACTTCGTGCCCGGTTGAACTGGCACCAAGCGTGCCAACGGGCGCGATCCACCACGGTGGCCCCAGCGGGCCAGGGAGCGCGGTTGCGCGCGCCCTCGCCCAGCGCGTAGAATGCTGAGGTTGTCTGTGTGCCGGATTCCCGGCCTCCACAGATCGCGATGCTAGAACCCTCCTGTCGCAGAAAGTCTGCGACCGTATAGTCCGAAGGAGGTGGGTTAGTTATGCATCAGTATGAATTGATGGTGATCCTCGATCCAGAGATCGACGAGCGCACCGTGGCACCCAGCCTGGACAAGTTCCTGAACGTCGTTCGCAACGACGGTGGCACGATCGACAAGATCGACATCTGGGGACGTCGCCGGCTCGCTTATGAGATCAACAAGAAGTCTGAGGGCATCTATGCCGTCGTCGACTTCACCGCGAACGCCTCGACCACGACGGAACTCGACCGCCAGCTGAAGCTGTCCGAGGCCGTCATGCGCACCAAGGTGCTGCGGGCCGAGGAAGCGATTGCCCAGGTCGCCGAGGCCACCAAACTGGCCGCAGAGAAGGCTGCCCGCAAGGCTGCAGCGATTGCCGCCAAGCCGGCTGCTCCCACGGAAGCGGCACCGGCCGACGCCGCTAAGGAAGCGTAACGATGGCAGGCGAAACGATCATCACGGTTGTGGGAAACCTCACCGCGGATCCGGAGCTGCGCTACACGCAGAACGGGCTTGCCGTCGCCAACTTCACAATCGCTTCGACGCCGCGCAACTTCGACCGCGCGACGAACGATTGGAAAGATGGTGACGCGCTCTTCCTGCGTGCCAGCGTCTGGCGTGAGTTCGCCGAGCACGTGGCGGGTTCGCTGACCAAGGGCATGCGGGTCGTAGCGACCGGCCGCCTGAAGCAACGCTCGTACGAGACCAAAGAGGGCGAGAAGCGCACCAGCATCGAACTCGAGGTCGACGAGGTCGGTCCATCGTTGCGTTACGCCACAGCACAGGTCACTCGTTCAGCACCCGGCGGAGGCCGCAGCGGCGGTTCCACCCAGACGAACGAGCCGTGGGCGCAGGCGCCGGCAGCGCCGGCAGCACCCGCCGGAGACGTGTGGAACACCCCCGGCAACGCGCCGAACAACTACCCGGACGAGACCCCGTTCTGACCGGTGGTCCCGCGGCCCGAGTGGGGAATGCGACGGATGCTGTGACATCCGTCCAGACAGATCCCGCCGAGGTCGCGGCCAAACTACACATCGTGAAGGAAAGTAAAGGAAATCATGGCTGGAAAATCTAGCGGCGACCGCCGCAAGCCGATCCGCAAGGGCAAAGACGGCAAGAACGTCGCCCCAGCGAAGGCGATTCGTGTTGGTGTCATCGACTACAAAGATGTCGCGACACTGCGCAGGTTCATCTCCGAGCGTGGAAAGATCCGCGCCCGCCGTATCACCGGTGTTTCTGTTCAGGAGCAGCGACTCATCGCCCGTGCCGTTAAGAACGCCCGCGAAATGGCCTTGCTGCCATACGCTGGCTCAGGCCGCTAAGGAGAACAACAATGCCTAACAAAGTGATATTGACCCATGAGGTCACAGGTCTCGGCCAGCCCGGCGACGTGGTCGAGGTGAAGAGCGGCTACGCCCGTAACTACCTGATCCCACAGGGTTTCGGGGTTTCCTGGACGCGCGGCGGAGAGAAGCAGATCGAGCAGATCAAGGCCGCTCGGTCGGCACGTGAGCATGCCACGATCGAAGAGGCGAACCACGTGAAAGACATCCTGGAGCACGCAACCGTGAAACTTGCGGTGAAGACGGGAGCCGGTGGTCGTTTGTTCGGTTCCGTGAAGACCGGAGACATCGCTCAGGCGGTCGCCGATCAGGGCCTCGGCACGATCGACAAGAAGAAGATCCAGGTCTCGGCACCGATCAAGCTGACCGGCATGCACGAGGCAACCGTCAAGCTGCGCGACGACATCACCGCGGTGATCAAGTTGCAGGTGGTCTCCGCCAAGTAATTCGGCTGAGCGAGGCGTGTAGCGGCAGGTTTTCACCTGCCGCTACACCCCGTTAAGGGGGGTGTTCTCCCCCCGTGTTATGCACAGATGAGCAAAATCTCAAGAACATTCAAGTGACAGTTTAGGGATGTCTGTTCCCACAGGGTGTGAAAAATAGAATAGCTGGTCAACGGTGATTTCTTTATCATATTCTGGACTCTCTCCACAGAACTGTCCACAGGGATGGGGCAAACTCCCCGGCGTTTCGCGTTGGTTGTGCACAGGTCTGTCCACAGCTTCGTTTGTACCTCGTTCGCGCAGTTTCTAGGGTTGGGGGAACATACTTCACCGCAAGAATCCGGGTCACCGTCACTGGTCGTGTCGGTGGCCCCTGCTATGCATGAGGGACTCAAGTGTTTTACTGTGAAGGTCTAAGGAGACGCACGTGTCGATAGCTCATCTGGGGCTGGCAGGCGACCAACGCACCTCGGGCGACGCGCGCAGTTCGGAACGCACCCCACCGCACGATCTTCTCGCCGAACAGAGCGCGCTCGGGGGCATGCTGCTGTCGAAGGATGCGGTCGCTGACGTGGTCGAGACGGTCCGCGGCGTCGACTTCTACATCCCCAAGCACGAGGTCATCTTCGAGGCCATTCTCTCGCTGTATGCACACGGCGAGCCCACCGATGTGATTGCGGTCACCGACGAGCTGACGAAGACCGGCCAACTGAGTCGCGGTGGCGGTGCCGACTACCTGCACACGTTGACCGGCCTGGTGCCGACGGCGGCCAACGCCGGCTACTACGCCTCAATCGTCGCCGAGCGCGCCCTGCTGCGCCGCCTTGTGGAAGTGGGCACCCGTATCGCGCAGATGGGCTACTCCGGCGAGGGCGAGGTGCTCGACCTCGTGAACAATGCCCAGGCCGAGGTCTATGCCGTTACCGGGGGCACCGAGACCGAAGACTACGTGCCGCTGACAGACGCGGTGAACGTCGCAATCGAAGAGATCGAGGCTGCGACGGGGCGCGACGGGCAGATGACCGGCGTTCCTACAGGATTCGCGCAACTCGACAGCCTCACCAACGGGTTGCACGCCGGGCAGCTGATCATCCTGGCTGCCCGTCCGGCCCTCGGAAAGTCAACGTTGGCGCTCGATTTCGCGCGCGCCGCAGCCATCAAACACGACATGCCGACGATCTTCTTCTCGCTCGAGATGGGGCGCAGCGAGATTGCGATGCGACTGCTGTCGGCCGAGGCATCCGTGCCGTTGCAGCACATGCGCAAGGGAACAGTCGACGCGCGCGACTGGACCACGATTGCTTCCACCCGTGGCCGCATCAACGACGCGCCGCTGTATATCGACGACAGCCCGAACATGACCCTCGTCGAGATCCGGGCCAAGTGCCGCCGCCTCAAACAGCGGGTGGGCCTCAAGATGGTCGTGATCGACTATCTGCAGCTGATGACCAGCGGCAAGAAGGTCGAGTCCCGACAGCAAGAGGTGAGCGAGTTCTCCCGGGCGCTCAAGCTGATGGCGAAAGAGTTGCAGGTTCCGGTGATCGCTCTGTCACAGCTGAACCGTGGACCGGAGCAGCGCACCGACAAGAAGCCGGCGCTTTCCGACCTGCGCGAGTCGGGATCTCTTGAGCAAGATGCCGACATGGTGATTCTGCTGCACCGCGAAAGTGCGTACGAGAAGGACAATCCGCGTGCGGGCGAGGCCGACTTCATCGTCGCAAAGCACCGCAACGGGCCGACCGACACCATCACGGTCGGCTTCCACGGTCACTTCTCCCGTTTCGCCGACATGGCGCCTGCCTAGGCCCATTCGCAGCTGAGGCCGAGCAGCTGGGATTGTGCGGCGACTTCTTCCTCATTTGGTGCCGGCGGGGAGACTGGGGATCACGGGGACGTAAACTGGTCGGGTCGACCGAGTGAAGCGCTGGCCGATGCAACTGGCCGAAACGAGCCGGCGGGAAGACGAGCCGACCGAGGCTCAGCCCGGACGGCCTCAAATGATCCTAAGGAGAACCTCGAGCGTGACTGTGCCGCAACAGGAGTCGAATCACCGCTACTGGCCGGTGCCGATCATCCGCGCATTGCCCGCCCTGCTGGCCACGATCGTCATCACGTTCTCGCAGGACCACTCGGCGCAGCTCGGGCTGATTGTCTTCGGTTGCTTCGCTATCGCCACCGGAGTATTGCTCGCGGGCTTCAGTCACCGGCGGATGCCGCGGGGGACCGCCCGCACGCTCGTGATCAGTCAGGGTGTGATCGGCGTGCTCGCCGGGGTCGGGGCATTGCTGCTCAACGCGGCGGGAGTCGGAGTCTTTCTCTATCTGGTCAGCGTCTGGGCGGCTGTCACCGGATTTCTCGAACTGTACAGCGGGGTGCGGGTCAAACCCGGCAACGCGCTCAGCCGCGACTGGTTGATCGGCGGCGCGATGACCGCGATCATGGCAATCGTCTTCCTGCTGATCGCACCCGATCCCGTCACCGCCGTCGGCCTTTTCGGCGCCTATGCTGCGATCCTCGGGGTCTACCTGATCATTGCCGGACTCTCCCTCAAATGGGGAAACCAGACACCCGCCGGAGATCCAGCCGGTGGGACCGACGTCCCGGCCAATACCGAGACCCGTGCAGAAACCAGCACCAACTAAAGAAACCGAGAATCAGACGTGACCAGCTCTTCCCCCCAGCCAGACGACTCCAACTCGGGCAGGTTGAAACTGTCCGAGATCATCGGGCTGTCTGTCGCGATGGCATTGTTCACCGGGCTCATTGTGCTGCTGGTGACCCACGCTCCGATCATCTCCCTGGTTGCGTTCGGCATTGTCTTGGTGCTGTCTTTGATCGGCGTCGGCCTGCTCGGGTTCGCCCTCAAG